>Ga0114901_1000043_pt1 | contig 116214 bp, 105 predicted proteins | sample MalvireepMed_s16_FD_89686 | JGI IMG/M metagenome (GOLD analysis project Ga0114901, IMG submission 89686) | Marine viral communities from the Global Malaspina Expedition - Malaspina viral metaG DeepMed_s16 | ecosystem: Environmental > Aquatic > Marine > Oceanic | place: Mediterranean Sea... | reverse complement strand
GTTTCTTGGTCGGCGCTCTGATATTCCACGCTTTTTGCTGGCGGCTGACTTGTTAATTCATCCTGCCAGAAAGGAAAATACGGGGACGGTGATCCTGGAAGCCATGGTAGCAGGTCTGCCAAGCTTAGTTTCCGATGTATGTGGTTATACCAAACATGTGATTAAGGCCGATGCCGGTCTGGTTATTAAGAATGCCGATAGTGCACAGCAAACAGCCTTAGACCTTGTTGAAATGTTAGATAAGAATAAATTACAACAATGGTCTCAGCACGCTTTGCACTATGCTGTGACGGAAGATTTGTACAGTATGCCGCAACAGGCAGCCGCAGTGATTAGGTCACAGGCAAAACAAAAAAGGAAAAAACAATGACAACAACGGTCTTGGTTACCGGCGGTGCAGGGTATATTGGCTCGCATATCTGTGTAGTGTTACTGGAAGCAGGATTTGATGTCGTGGTCGTGGACAATCTTAGTAATAGCTCCTCTTTAGCTATCGATAGAGTAAGTCAGATTACAGGGAAAAAAATCGCTTTTTACAAAGCAGATTGTCGTGATAAAGCGGCTTTACAAGGTATTTTTAATACCCATCCTATTGATGCTGTTATTCACCTGGCAGGATTAAAAGCTGTGGGTGAGTCCTGTGCTTTTCCTTTGATGTATTACCAAAATAATCTGGATGCCACCTTTGTTTTGTTAGAGGTGATGCAGCAATTTTCCGTGAAAAACTTTGTATTTAGTTCATCAGCCACCGTCTATGGCGATCCTGCTTCAATGCCCGTAAATGAAACGTTTCCGACTTCGGCAACGAATCCTTATGGCCGTACAAAGCTGATGATAGAAGAAATTCTGGCAGATATGGTCAAGGCGACGCCAGATCAACTTAGTGTGGTGTTATTACGTTACTTTAATCCGGCTGGTGCACACGAGTCTGGTCTTATTGGTGAAGATCCCAGTGCTATTCCAAATAATCTGATGCCTTATGTCACGCAAACAGCTATTGGTAAACGAGAGTGCTTATCCGTTTTTGGAGGCGACTATGACACCGTTGATGGCACAGGTGTTCGAGACTATATCCATGTGATGGATTTAGCTCGAGGACACCTTGAGGCGCTGAACTGGCTGGAATCGGATGCGACAGCACCCTGCTGTAAAGCGGTTAATCTGGGCACGGGGCAGGGATACAGCGTACTTGAAGTGATCGCTGCTTTTGAACAGGCATCGGGCAAGCAAGTGAATTATAAAATTGTCGACCGCCGTGCGGGAGATGTGGCAATTAATTATGCCGATCCGGCCTTAGCAAAATCACTATTGGGATGGACCGCTGAGAAAACACTGGATGATATGGTGACTGATGCCTGGCGCTGGCAAAGTCAAAACCCTAATGGATATGGCGATGCTTGAATTATCGGCCGCTACATTAGTCGGCAAAGGATTACACAGAGAAGTCCATGTCCATCCTGACGATGATTCAAAATGTGTGAAGGTCGTTGTTTTACGGGGTGAGGAAGAGACTCGTCGAGAACAGGCTTATTATCGGTTCTTGCAGCGCCGAAATATTGATTGGATCAGCTTACCCCAGTTTTACGGTAATGAAGAAACGAATATGGGGCCTGGCGCTGTCTTTGATTTAATTCGTGATGACGATGGGCAAGTGTCCAAAACTTTGGCGTTTTATCTGGACAATCTGAGCTCGACACCAGAGTTAGTCGAATCTATTAGTCAGGCGCTGATTAAATTGAAGCGGGACTTACTAGAGCAGAATATTATTACCATGACACTCAAACCTAAAAATATTGTCGTACAGAAACATAGAGATAGGTTGAGATGCTTGATTATCGACAATATAGGTAACTCGGATATTTTACCGATTAGTAGTTATGTTCGCTTTTTCGGCAGAAAAAAAATTGAACGCAAGTGGGAAAAGTTTAAAGGTTTATTATCAAAGAAGTTTACTAACCAATCGAACGCGAAGAAAATTATCTCCAATATATAAAAATCAAGATAGGGACATTGGTACGTGACTGAGAAAAAAATCTTAATTCTGGATGGAATTGGTGGGGCTACCCTTGGCCGAGACATTCATGCTTGTATCGACAACTCAGAATATTATGATTTAGCGAAACTAAAGCAGATCAACTTATACAAGCCTCGCTCAGCTCTGGCAAAAGTAAAACGAAATTTTTCAGAGAAGAAGAGTTTTTATTACTTACCCAAAAAAGCCCTATCGTCGTTTTTAACGGTGCTTGATGATGTGAAACCTGAAGTTATTTTTGTTATAGGTTTTGTGTACCGTTTTATTAATCCCGAACAGTTTAAAGATATTGCAAAATCTAGAAATATAAAGCTCTATTTGTACGATACTGATAGCTGTAACCTCTACACGAAACGTAGAGAGTTTATATATTTTATTGAGAATGAGGTGCGTATTTATGACCGAGTCTTTTCATTCTCAAAAGTAGTGACAGAGTTTTTCAATCGCATGAATATCGATGCGATATTTTCACCTTTTGGGGCTAACCTTATTGAACGGCAACCAGGAAAGTTTCAGCATGAAGTGTTATTTGTTGGTAGTGCCGATCTTAGACGTTGTTTTATGCTAGAGCATATTGCTGATTATGTCTCGATAAAAGGCGCTCGTTGGACGCGTAACCAAGCCATATTATCCAAGAAACTGCAAGAAATAATAGATGATAAACCCGTGTGGGGAGAGGCTTTGCATCAGCATCTAATGGGGTCAAAGATAGTATTAAATATCACGAGAGGACCATTTTATGCGGCTGAAACGGGAGTTAATCTGAGGATTTTTGAAGCTATGGCAGCAGGATGTTTTGTTCTGACAGATTACTGTGATGAAGTTGCCGAGTTATTCGACATCGGTCTGGAAATTGAAACATTCAAGGGGTCAAAAGAACTGGTAGAGAAAGTCGCTTATTATTTAAGTAATGATGAAGCCCGTTTAGCTATAGCTAAACGGGGACAACAGAAAATACGTCAACAGTTCACTTGGGATAAACGTACCCAGCATATGTTGAGTTATATGGGGTGATGATCATCTTTAGTAATTAAGATATCTTCCATGACTAAGTATTCTAAGTCTGAGCCAAAGAACATATTCAATGCATCTGTAGGGCTGCATACCATTGGCTCACCACGGCGATTCAGAGAAGTGTTCAGTACCACGCCATTACCGGTAAGTTTTTCCATTTCCTGAAGAAGTGAGTAATAACGAGGATTGGTGGCCTTTGTGACAATTTGAGCACGGGCTGTTCCATCTTCATGTACGACTTCTGGAATACGTGATTTCCAACTTTCTGCCACATCAAACGTAAATGTCATATATGGACTAGGGTGATCCGTCTGTAGTATTTCTGGTGCGATTGTATCCAGCATGCTCGGACAGAATGGACGCCAGCGTTCACGGTATTTGATTTGGGCATTAATTCTGTCAGCAACCCCAGGATGGCTGGGTGAGCCGAGAATACTGCGGTTACCTAAAGCGCGAGGTCCGAACTCCATATGTCCCTGAAACCAGGAAACCGGATTACCATCAGCCAGAATTTTGGCTGTTTCTGCAGTAACATTGGTCATTCGTTGCCATTTGACTGGCTGCTCGTATTGCTCACATGCTTCAATACATTGTTCTGTTGTATACGCAGGTCCTAAGTAGACATGTTCCATTTTTTCTACTGGTACCCCCGCTAATTGTGAAGCATAGCTGGCCGCACCAATGGCCGTACCCGCATCACTTGCAGCCGGTTGTACAAACAGTTCTTTAACGCCAGGCATGGCGATAATACGTTGATTCAGTTTGACGTTTAATGCAACACCGCCTGCATAAGCAATTTTGCCGGTCTCTTTAATAATGTCACCGAGATAAAAATCAATGAGTTTTAAGGCTGTCTTTTCTAACAGATCTTGGATACTGGCGGCATAGTCGATGTAAGGCTCGTCTTTTTCATCACCTTCACGCATTGGCCCGAGCCATTCAATTAATTCAGGGCTGAAAAAGTAACCTTTGCCGTTCTTTTTGAAACGGCGGGTACCTACAACGTTCACTAGTTTTGTATTGACTTTGAATTCACCGTCTTTGTAGTCAATCAAGCGTGAAAAATCGAAACGTTTAGGATCACCGTAAGGGGCCATACCCATCACTTTGAACTCGCCATCCAGCATTTCAAAACCAAGGTATTCAGTCAGTGCTCCATAAACCCCACCAAGCGAATCTGGATCATAGAATTCTTTGATTTTATGAATCTTGCCATTTTCACCATAACCAAAGAACGTGGTGGCATATTCACCCTTACCATCGATACCGATAATGGCTGTTTTTTCTTTGAAACCGCTTAGATGGTAAGCACTGCTGGCATGAGCTAAATGATGTTCGACGGGAACAAATTTAACGCGATTTGCGCCGATACCCAGATCATCTAATAGCTTCATCACATTTCGGTGATTACGCCAATATCGACGATTGCCACTGAATAAGGCGGTAAGTGCTCGGTCTGGAGCATACCAATGACGTTTAGCATAATGCCAGCGGGCGGGTGATTTCAGACCAATTTCGGCGTAAGGGAAAGCTACAATATCAATCTGATCGGGACGAATACCAGCTTGTTCCAAACAAAATTTAGTTGCCTCGTAGGGCATTTTTCCTTTGGCATGCTTGTCACGGAGAAAGCGCTCCTCTTCAGCAGCAGCTACAAGCTTTCCATCAATATATAAAGCAGCGGAGGCGTCGTGATTTACCGCGCCAGACAAACCTAAAACGATCATGATGTGATATATGTCTTTGAGTTAAACAGCGTGTAAGTATATCGCATGCAGTCGGCCAACACGACTAATGACGTTTTGCTTTTTTGGGCTTAGCAAGCTTCTGTAAAAGTTGTCTGGTTTTTTTAGATAACGGTTGCTCGTTGAAGTACTGCTGTAAAAAGAAAACGCGATCTTTCTTCGACCAGTCTTGATTAGCATGACGTTCTAATGTGCCCAGATCCCTCATCATCGATTGCCGCACGAACAATGTACGTTTCATTTTCTCCAAATCGATTATTTTTATATCCCAACCACTGCTGATTGGCTTGGCAAAAATATGTTTGGGATAAAGTGAGTTATGCTGAAAATGTGCCTGATGCATATCTGCTAACACATGGGCGACTGCTTTCAGCAACTGTTTACGAGATACACTTGATAGACTTAAAGGAGAAATGTTTTCCAGAGATTGGTAACCAGTCAGTTCTTTTGTTACCAGTATCGCCCTGGACTTGTCACATGAAAAATAAACCGGATCGAGCGTCGGAATGTGTTTTGCTGTCAGCCTGAGAATATTGTTATATTCCTTTTGAAAGGTATGAATGCCTTTTAGTGGATGACACCATGTTTTAGTGCGGTGATTCTCCTGACGTTTGATGAACACATCAACCGCGCCATTTGCTGTTTTCAATACATATTTAACCACACCACTCCAGCCGCCACGTCTATGATTTGGGGGCTCGAACCAGTCTGTATCCAGTTGCCATAACTGTTCAAAATACTCTGAGTTGGATAATAGTTGTGCTTCTTTTAGTACTGACATTTTAGCGCTCTGATTGCTTTTCTCTCTATAATCACAAACATAAATTATCACACTATTAAATACTTATTTCTTCAAACGTGCTTTAAGTGCAGGCATGGACCAGAAATATTGCCTTACCGCGCTTTCAGTAAAATGTTGGCTGATTTTCCTATTCACTTTACCAACTATGTTCATACGTTCAGCGTTATTGAGATGTAAGGTTTTCTTTAATTGTTCTGCCAATTTTTTATGGTCACCTATTGGAAAAGAGTAGCCAGCCTCTGAAATAGCTTCTTTATTTCCATTGCACTCAGAAGCAATACAGACCTGCTCTGCTGCAAACGCTTCAAGCAAAGAAACCGGTAATCCTTCACGAATAGAACTGAGTACAAAGGTGTCAAAAGCCTTCAAATATTTATAAAACTCGGGAACCATACCAAGAAATATCACCTTATCAGTGACGCCTAACTCACTTGTTAATGATTTAAGTTCCGTTTCAAGTCTGCCTTTTCCAGCAACTATAAGTTTTGAACCTGGTAACGCATCGCGAGCATGAGCAAACGCTTTTATTAGCGTTTTCTGGTCTTTATCTTCATGCAAACGTCCTACATTCACAAACAAATAGTCATTATCAGGAAGGGATAAGGCTTGTCGAGCTTGATCTCGAGGTAGTTGTTTTTCCCTTATCGACTGAAAGTCGAGGGAGTTATAGAGGTGTTGAACTTTTTCATCATCAAATAAAAAAAGACTTTTTCTTATATCGTCTCGTATGGCTTTCGATACACCTAAAAGTAATAAGTTCTTGCGATGAAAGAAAGCAAATAACTTCCTCATTAAAGGCGTAAAAACGCCGTCTATGTGTGCGACACCGATAACAAACAAGTTTTTGACATGACTAGCGATGTATATAGATTTATAACGATGCGCTATTGCGAACTCAAATTGATATTGCTTATCAAGCTGGCGAATTTTTTTGATTAGCTGCTGTTTCAATCCTTTCATTTGCTTTGATGAAGCATCCAAGAATATCACTTCATCGGCGCCACACTGCTCAACGACCTCAGAATTGTGTTGTCCTTTAATAAACACAGTAATAACCCTGAAATCTGTATTCTTGAATAAGGCAGCATATTGATTTGCCACGCTTAAGAAAGGGGCTTCATATCCATGACACAGCAGTAATACATTTCGCTCCACGAGCGACTACTCCTTCATTCCAGTGGGAGTAATATGTTTGTAGACAATGGCTCTGTCACCTCTGGCATTTTGACTTTGATGAACGGGTTCAAGAGCCCAGTCACTATAGATTTTTTCATCATCCTGATGAGACTTTTTTTCTACAACGAGCAAGTAATCAAAATCAGGCGAACCTTCAAGTTCTCGATTCAGTTTTAGTTGCGTCTTTGGCTCATTTTCATGGAAATAAAAATCAATAAAAATATCATTGGTGAGAACTCGGCTATTTTCTGGCAAATGTTGGCTTGCCCAGATCGCCGTTTCTTTTATATAGCCTTTGGTTACACTCGTCGTGCATGAATCAATCAGACTGGCTAGAAGCAATAGCGAAATTAATACAAGCGCAACTTTATTTTTTGCTTGCCAATACTCATCTATTAGTCTGCACATGGATGGTAGCATTAGTAACATCAGAGCAGTGATTAGCATCACAGCATAACGCGTACTCATGAAGTAATGTTTAAATAGGAAGGAAAGCAAAATGACGACGTTTATACCGACGAAAAAAAGTAAAAAACGCCGAGTCTTAGCATCAGATGAGCTCTTTTTGTGCTGAAGTCTCGCGAAGACAAATAAAATAAGATTAAGAGGTGATAAGCCAGTAATGATTTTTGCCAGTAACATATAAACCAGGCCTGAAGCCAAAATCATCCCGCTGTATCTTTCAGAATACTGATTCAATAATTCATTACCGAGAATGGCTGTTTTAGTATGAAATTCATCAGTAATGGCTGAGTAGTCTAGAAATTGCGTCACGCTAAGGACTTTACCAAATGCATTCATTAGTCCTTGCTGTTGGGTAAAGGTGACAGCACTTATTACTCCAGCGAACAGGAAGAATGAACAAAGCTTGACACTGGCTTTTGAGCCCTCTTTAACACCTAGTTGGAAGAGGATGAAGAGAGGTGTTGCCAGAATAATAGTGATAGCTTCAACACGAAATAACATGGCTAACAAGCTGGATAATTGCCAGTAAAAGCCATTTAACCAGCTGGGTTTTTCCAGAAAAATAATGGTTCGATACATGGATATAGATATAAAAGCCCAATAACCAATATCTCGAATAATATAACTGCGATAGTCATTTAAGGTGGAAAAGCACAGAATGAGCAACGCCGCAATAAAGACGTATCGCTGGGTTGTGAGTAGCTTGCTGGCGATAAGAAAAAGTGCATCGGTGAAAACGACAAAAAGCAGGCTATTGATTAGCTGACCGCTAAACTCCAGTTTGAAACCGCTAAATTGATGAAACTTTGCAATCAACATGGAAAAAAACGGCCAGTCATACATTGATGCTGTGGCTGTAAGTCCCCCGTCAATATAGGCTTTTGCCATATTCATGTACAAAACACCATCACTGTTGATTAGCTGATCATTGGTGAATGCCAATATGGAAAGTAGAAGACTAAATAACGCCGTAAATAAGCGTAACTGGTTATTATTAAGTTCTGAAAAAAACGAGTTTAGCGATTTCATTTTGTTGTTTTTATTTGTTCAATAACAGTTTCAACAGAAAGTTGTTTCATACAGTTATGATGCCCCAGAGGGCAGGTGCGTTTAAAGCATGGGCTACAGCCTATATCAATCTGGATGATATTAGCGTTGTTGGCTAAGGGGGGAGTGAATTCGGGTGATGTTGGACCATAAACTACTACTAATGGCACCTGTAACGCCGCAGCAATATGCATTAAGCCTGAATCATTGGAAACAACGTAATCTGCAGTGCCTAATAAGTCTATGGCTTCTTCTAACTGTGTCTGACCAGCAAGGCTGATTAAATTATCAGACTTATCCCGACTAAGACTGACGATTTCGTCTGCCGTGCTGATATCCGCCTTGGAGCCAAGAATTAATACTTGCCATCCGGATTGGAGGAAATAATCAGCTAAAGACGCATAATGGAATGTTGGCCATTGTTTAGCTGGTCCAAATTCGGCGCCCGGACACAGGATAAGCCGTTTTTGCTGACTCGATTGTCTTCTGGGGTTAATCGCTTCGTTGACAGGCTCAGCAATCATTAATGGTGCTTCATAAGCAGGTTTAGTTTTGGACTGCGATGCCGGATGTGCGAGAGCAACAAAGCGTTCAACCATCATGGGTAATGCTTGCTTCTCGAGCTTACGGATATCATTGAGTAAGCCATAACGATATTCGCCACGCCAACCCGTTCTTACAGGGATTTTGGCAAACCAGGGAATAAGCGCTGATTTCCATGAGTTGGGTAAAACAATCGCCTGATCGTAATGTTTATCACGCAGAGAGAGGCCTAATTCTCTACGCATTTTCCAAGCAAAGATACCATGAGATATTGGCATACTGATGGCGTTGTTAACTTCAGGCATGCGCTGCAATAATGGCCGCGTCCAGTCCATGGCGAGGACATCGATGATAACCGCTGGATCTTGTTGCTTTAACGCAATAAAAAGTGATTGTGCCATGACCATATCACCCACCCATGAAGGGCCGACGATCAAGATCTTTTTATTGGGACCCCTTGCCGCCATCTTTAATGTAGCGTGCTATGAGCGATATAAATAAATATGACACCCAGAGCAATCAAACTGATTTGTTGTAAAGATTCAATAGGTTTGACCTTTTCGTGCAGGCCGGGAATTAAATCGGCAACAGCCACATAAATGAAGCTGGATGCGGCAACAAGCAGAACATAAGGCAGGAAATGCTGCATGCCGGATAGCGCAAAGTAACCAATTAACGCGCCGGCTAATGTGCCTAAACTCGACAAAATATTGTAATAGAGGGCTTTTTTTCGGCTAAACCCACTGTGTAATAAAATGACAAAGTCGCCCAATTCTTGTGGGATTTCATGGGCAGCAATAGCTAAGGCCGTGACCACCCCGAGATGTACGTCAGTCAGAAACGCTGCGGTGATTAAGATACCATCCACAAAGTTATGAATCGTATCGCCAATCAAAATCAACGGGCCAGCCGATTTATGTTTGTGATTATGGTGGTGTCCACCATGATGATCGGGTCTGTCCAGTTCAGGAATATGTTCATGACCATGATGACTATGACAGTGTCGCCATAACACCATTTTCTCTAGTGCAAAAAAACTGAGTAAACCGAGAAGTAATGTTAAACCGATAGCATGCGCATCAATGGCATACTCATGCTCAATAGCATGTGGAATTAAACCCAAGAAAGAAGCGCCGAGCATCGCGCCTATCGCAAAACTAACAAGGTGTGGCACGGCCAGTGTGCGATGTTTTTCAGGCAATAATAAAAACGATGAAGCCACAACAACGCTCAAAAGTCCGCCTACCAGACTAAAAACAATGATCCAGATGAGTAATTCCATAATGATCCAACAAGGCTGAATTAAGCTGCTAATGATACCTTATTTATCGCTGATCCAGATAAGCGAAACCATACGACCAGTCTCTCCATCCCGTCGATAGGAGAAAAAACGGGAAGCGTCAGTCATCGTACAATAATTGCCACCGAATAATTGCGAGACACCATGCTGTCTCAATCTCAGGCGGGCGAGTTGATAGATATCGGCCAAGAAATGACTGTCATCGCTTTGCTGAAAAGCGACTTCAGCCATCGGATCGTGACTGAGAAATGCCTCATAGACATCTAAACCCACTTCGAATTTTTCCGGACCGATGGCTGGCCCCAACCAGGCATAAATATGTTCTGCGGCAGCATCAAATTGCGCTAAGGTTTTTTCAATAATGCCATCGGCTAAACCTCGCCAGCCGGCATGGACTGCGGCAATTTCAGTACCAGATGCATTACTGAGCAATAGTGGCAGACAGTCAGCAGTCATAATCGCGCAGACGTGATTGGTTTGATTAGCGTAAATCGCATCCGCTTCGATGCCTTCATGCCAATCCTGACTATTAACTACCTGAGTGCTGTGTGTTTGTTGCAGCCATAGCGGGGAGGCTGGCAGTTTTAGGACAGAGCTAAGTGCCGCCCGGTTTTTTTCCACATTCTCAGGCGTATCGTTAACGTGATTGGCAATATTCAAGCTATCGTATGGGCTAGGGCTGATACCGCCCTTTCTGGTTGTTGTGTATGCCTGAATATGGTCGGGCATGGTCCAGTCTGGCGTAATAAATTCCAGCGTTTTTCTAACCATTCACCGCATCCAGTAAGTAGCTTTGCCAAACCTGAAATAAGTGTTCATCAATGGCGGCACATGATGAACGTGGCTGTAAGGTGTAACGAAACGAAGGATCGCCATACAGAGTAGAAGCAAAACCACCTGCTTCTTCTAAAATTAAGTCGCCGGCCGCATAGTCCCAGATTTGCTGACTACCATGCAGATATATATGTCCACGGCCAGCCGCCAACCAGCATAACTCCAACGCGATAGAGCCCAGATTTCGCTGCGAGGCAAAAGGGCGATCTGCCACGATTTTAGAGGCTAAGGCTGGCGGTAAACGCTTAAAGTCGACAAACGCGATGGTGTTGTCGAGGCTAAGATTAGGTGAGGTCAGACGCAGTGGTTCATCATTCAGCCAAGCGCCCTGACCGCGAATAGCGGTGAAACTCTCATTACGAGAGGGATCCAATACCATGGCAAAGGTCACTTCACCTTGTTCAATCAGGGCCAGTGAGATGGAGTAAAACGGTAAACCTGAAGCAAAGTTGCTGGTACCGTCCACAGGATCAAGACACCAGATTGGTTTGCCGGAATCAAATAGCTGTTGCTGCTGTTCAGCAGACATTTCTTCGCCGAGCAAAGCGATATCAGGATGCAAGTCAGCAAGCTGTTTGGTTAATGAGCTTTGCACCGCACTATCCGCGGCTGTGACGATACTACCGTCCTTTTTATAGTCACGGCTGACATTATTGGTATAGGGCAAAAGGGTCGTGGAGGCCACGTCCCTGACAAGTTGCTGAATTTGTTGCCGGTCTATATTCATGTCTTGAGTATAACAGCGAAAAAAGGAATTTGATTCAATCTATCGATGACAATCTGTAAACTGCTAGTCACTTTAGTAGCTTTTTGACTTCAACACCATGCGAATGCCCCGATTTTATACTGAAATATTGTCATCTTCTGAATCAGAATTTGTCTTGCCTGATGACGTGCATCGTCATGCCATTCAGGTACTGCGTCTGAAACCTGGAGCAAATATTCGTTTGTTTAACGGGCAGGGTATGGAGTATGAGGCAGAATTAACTCTTGTTGAAAAACGACAGTCACGCGTTTGTCTTGGTCAGCTTGTAGAAACGCAGAAAGAATCACCACTAGACATTACCCTGCTACAAGGCATTTCTCGTGGTGAACGCATGGATTTTGCCATTCAGAAAGCGGTGGAACTGGGTGTGAAAAAGATTGTTCCGGTGATTACCGAACGTTGTAATGTGCAGTTAAGTGGTGATCGTGCTGATAAGCGTTTTAATCACTGGAGAGGCGTTATGGTTAGTGCCTGTGAGCAGTCTGGACGCAGTTTCCTGCCTGAGTTAACGGCCGTTCAAACCTATTCAACAGTGCTTGCTGACTATAAAGATGAGTTGAACTTAGTGTTGGATCCTTTGGCACAAAAAGGATTTTCTGAATTGAGCAAACCGGCGTCCCTGACCATGTTAATTGGGCCAGAGGGTGGTTTGTCAGATACTGAAATTGAGATGGCAAAAAACGCCGGCTATCAAGCAGTACAGTTTGGTCCTCGTATTCTTCGCACAGAAACAGCTGCGGTGGCAGCTTTAGCTGTTGCACAAACATTATGGGGTGATCTGGGATGAATGATAGTGGTTTACTACTGATTATTCTCGGTAGCCTCGCCTGGTTTTGGTGGGACAGTCGTGGCGTGGCTGAACGCGCCACGATAGCCGCAAAATCTTATTGTGCCAATACCGGCGTCGCCTTCTTAAATGATACGGTGTTCTGGCGTAAAATCCGTTTCAAACGTAACCGTCAAGGACGAATACAGTTACAGCGTTATTATTTTTTTGAATTTGCCAGCGATATGCAGCAGCGCTATCGGGGGGAAGTCATTATGATGGGGAAAAAAGTGGAGTCGATTAGCATGGATGCGTTTCGGGTCGGTTAATCACATCAGAGGATAAACATGTCTAAATTTACGGCATTGGTGGTGGATGATTCTCGCGTTGCCAGAATGACGTTGAGTAAGTTATTACGTGATCACAGCTTCAACAGTATTGAACTGGGGAGTGCTGAAGAAACCATGCACTGGTTGCAAACTACCGACAAACTGCCTGATCTCATTTTTATGGATGTGATGATGGCAGCAATGGATGGACTCACAGCCACTGCTCAGCTAAAACAGCATTCACAATGGGGACGGATTCCGGTCGTTATTTGTACCGGCAATGAAACCGAAGCCGATCAGAAAAAAGCCTTTGATGCCGGCGCCTCTGCTGTGTTGAGTAAGCCACCTGAGGCAGATAAGGTGGCCGCCATATTAGACGAGATTGAGCTCAGAACAATCGACTTATCGGAGATGAGCCTTTCAGCAGCTGAGCCACAACAGCTTGAGATTGAGGCCATAGTGACTTCGCTTAAAGCTGAGGTGATGAACGATCTTGATATGCGTTTGCAACAAATCCAACTGCCGGAAAAGACTACAACGGAATCTCAATTAGGGGCAGCTGAGATTACTCAGTTGGTGAAAGAGCTGACGCAACAACAGTTTTCTGATCTGAAACAATCACTGTCAGTGCAATTGAATGAGTTGGTTACGATAACGGCTGAACCAGTTTTACAACAGGCGCTTAAAGATATGGATTTGAGTTCGAGTATCGATCGGGCTCTGGAGCAACATGCTGGGAAATGGTTGGATAAACAACAAAATATCGTGCGTGAGTCGGTGTTAAGGCAGCTTAAGCATGATTTAAATCCATTGGTCGCGAAAAGTCTGGAACGCTTAGTCAATGAAAAAATCCTGCCGCTTATCCGCAATCAAGTGACGGCGATGAAGCAGGAGTTTGACAACAGTCATCAAGAACAATGGGCTCAACTTCATGCACAACTGACCATGCAGCGTAATATCAGTATCGGAATCGGCGTTATAGCAATATTAGCCTTGGTGTTTGTGTTTATTTAATGTTGCCCTCTATACATGAAGCTCAGGCCTATGGCCGTGCCTGTTTAAGCAGTTCAATCAGTCCAGATATCGATATACAGTATCTTCTGTGTCATCTTCTGGACTGTTCTCCAACACGATTATTACTGGATGCCGAAAGCGATCTCACAGAAAGCCAATGGCAACAATTTAAACAATTTATTGAACGCCGAAAGAACGGTGAACCGATAGCTCACATCACGGGCTCGCGAGGGTTCTGGTCGTTGGAGCTTGACGTAAATGATTCAACACTGATTCCTCGGCCGGATACTGAATTATTAGTCGCACTGGCCTTGGCGAAAGTAGAAGCCGGCATGAAAATTATTGATCTGGGCACGGGTAGCGGGGCCATTGCTTTATCCATCGCAGATGAGCGGCCGGATATCACCATGTTTGCCACAGACTTTCATCTGCCTGCAGTGCAATTAGCTCAGGCAAATGCACGTAAACACATATTAAATAATGTGCATTTTATGCAGGCTTTCTGGCTGACGGCATGTCAGCAAAATCAATTTGATATGGTGATATCAAATCCACCCTATATCGAAGCGGATGATCCGCATTTGCAGCAAGGTGATGTGCGATTTGAACCTCTTTCTGCGCTCATTTCTGGCCTGGACGGGTTGGACGATATACGACTTATTACCCAGCAGGCGGCAAACTGTTTGCGTCCAAATGGCTGGTTGCTGGTGGAACATGGTTATGATCAGTCTGTGGCTGTGCAACAGCTTTTTTCCGCCGCGGGCTTTTCTCATATTTCAGCACACCAGGATTTTGGCGGAAACGACCGGGCCGTGATGGGCCAACTCACGTTATAATGCTGCACTACGCTATTGAGTCTAATCACTGATGAATGACGAACAATTATTACGCTACAGTCGCCATATTTTATTGTCGCAAATGGATATTGAAGGGCAGCAGCGTCTGCTGGACGGCCATGTGATGATCATTGGTTTAGGTGGGCTAGGCGCGCCTGTTTCGATGTATTTAGCGGGCTCTGGTGTGGGTCATTTAACCTTAGTTGATGATGATGTGGTGGAGTTAGCTAATCTGCAAAGACAGATTGTTCATACCCATCAAAACATCGGTCGAAAAAAAGTTGAATCGGCGGCAGAACAATTACATGCGTTAAATCCTGATATCAGGATTGATATGATCGATAAACGTCTGGATAAACCCGCTATGCTGGCGGCATCTAGAGATGTCGATGTGATCGTAGACTGTACCGATAATTTTGAGACACGTTTTTTCTTAAATGAAGTCAGCAGGGAAAATAAGATTCCCCTGGTATCAGGAGCAGCGATTCGTTTTGACGGACAAGTGACAGTCTATGATCCACGACAGGCTGATTCACCATGCTACCGCTGCTTGTATGAAGACAAAGGCGAATTACAGGAAACCTGCTCTGAGAGTGGTGTGTTTGCCCCTATGCTCGCGATGATTGGCGGAACGCAGGCCGCGGAAACATTAAAACTACTGGCAAAAATTGGGACACCTTTAACGGGGCGTTTATTACTGCTGGATGGGCTTTCCATGAGTTGGCGAGAAATAAAACTCAGGCCAGATCCAAGCTGCCCGGTTTGCTCCGATAGCCACCACAGAACATAAGCCGATAAGGCATCTCAAACCATTGAGAAAGACAAATAAGTCGAGGATTTGAACACAGATGAGTCAAATGACAAACACCGTTGAATTAGAACGTGCCTCTGATATGGCATTAACTGAAGCCAAAAAGCAGGGGGCCAGTGCTGCTGAAGTGGGCATCAGCCATAGTGAAGGATTATCGGTCACGGTCCGCCAACGTGAAGTCGAAACGCTGGAGCACAATAACGATACTGGTTTGGGCATCACGGTGTATTTCGGATACAGCAAAGCCTCATCCAGCACATCTGACTTAAGTGAAGCGGCTATTGCTGAAGCAGTCAAAGCGGCTTGTAATATTGCTAAACATACTCAGGCGGATGAAGCGGCAGGGCTTGCCGATGCAAATTTAATGGCCACAGCGTTTCCGGATTTATCGCTTTATCACCCCTGGGCAATTGATGTGGATAAAGCCATTGATTTAGCGACATTGTGTGAACAGGCCGGTCTTGATAGCGATAGTCGGATTTCAAACTCAGAAGGCGCCACTGTCTCCAGTCATAGTGGACAACGTGTGTATGCAAATAGCCATGGTTTTATCGGAGCAACACAAAGCAGTCGTCATAGTCTGTCTGCCACGCTGATTGCTCAAGATGAGCGAGGCATGCAGCGTGATTATTGGTATGACATTAAACGCGATGCTAACGATCTGGCCAGTGCCGAGTCGATTGGTTTAAAGGCCGCTGAACGGACGTTATCAAGATTAGGTGCCGGTGAAGTGAAAACCGGAAGTTATCCGGTGATTTTTACTGCGCAAATGGCCCCTTCTTTATTTGGCCAGTTAATCTCTGCTATCCGTGGTGGTGCTTTATACCGTAAAGCTTCTTTTTTGCTGGACAAAAAAGGCGAGCAAATTTTTCCTGAATTTATTCATGTGCATGAGCAACCGCATATTCTTAAAGCATTAGGCAGTGCCAGTTTTGATGGTGAAGGCGTGGCGACACAAAACCGTGACATCATATTGGATGGTGTACTGCAAGGCTATGTGCTCGACAGTTATGCTGCCCGACGCTTAGGCATGCAAACAACCGGAAATGCGGGTGGTGTGCATAATTTAACTATTGATAGCAGTACTGACGCTGATTTAGCTGCGCTGATAAAGCAGATGGATAAGGGCATTATCGTCACGGAAACCATGGGCATGGGCGTTAATATTGTGAATGGTGACTATTCACAAGGCGCAGCGGGGTTTTGGGTTGAGAACGGTCAAATCCAATATCCGGTTGATGAATTTACCATCGCCAGTAACTTGCAAGACATGTTTATGGGGATTGTGGACGTAGGCAGTGATGTGGATATACGAGGCAATACCCGTTGTGGTTCAGTGTTGCTCGAAAAAATGATGATTGCTGCCTCTTAAATGGAATTGCAAGCTCTCAATAGAGATTAAGGCCCAATTCCGTATCACTGATAATTTAACGCAGCTAATATGCAGTTCTAATGTTAAACAACGACGGGTGTTTGTCTAGCTTAAAGCTAACTGTTGTCAATAAACATCATGCGTAAAAGAGCTGCTGTTATTTGCTAATAACAGGAAAAGATTTTAAATCTAATTGAGAATGTGTTGCATTTAGATTTAGTTAAAGGTAAAGTTTCGTTCCTTCTGGCGTGACAACGCGTTTGGTTTATCTTTACTAAATACGAGCAATATGAAAAATAAATTCCCCTCACGACGTTCTTTATTAAATAAATCGGTTCATCCTACGATCACCGCTTTTTTATTATCACTACCACTTACACCGGTTGTTATGGCTGATAATAGTGTTACTGATAACGAAATTGATCTAGATAGTATTAGTGTTGTAGGTAAGAAAGAAAACCAGTTCAATACCGAATATTCATCCTCAAATAAATTCACCGCTCCGTTGGTTGATACACCTAAAACAGTTAACGTTATCCCGCAAGCAATAATTAGTGATACAGGGTCTACCAGCTTGCAAGATGCGCTTCGAACTGTTCCTGGAATTACCTTTGGTGCGGCAGAAGGGGGGAATCCTTTGGGAGATCGCCCCTTTATTCGTGGTGTAGATAGTCAGAATAGTGTTTCAGTTGATGGGCTACGTGACATTGCGGCAGGTTCGCGTGAAACATTCAATACAGAACAAATTGAAGTCATTAAAGGGGCCGATTCTGCGTTTAGTGGTCGTGCCGGCGCTGGCGGTAGCATCAATATCACTACCAAATTGCCTAAATCGGAAGACTTTAGACATGCTGAAGTGGGTCTAGGAACCGATGAACATTTGCGAACTACGGTAGATATGAACCAATATTTTGATAACGGTGTTGCTGTTCGTCTGAATGCAATGGGGCTGACTGAAAATGTACCGGGCAGAGATGGCCCTGAAAATAAACGTTGGGGTGTTGCACCATCTATTACATTAGGTATGGATTCACCAACACGGGTCACCCTTGCTTGGTATCACTTAAAAACAAATGATATTCCAGATGGTGGTATTCCTTATGAAGTCGCAAGTGGAACGCTTACTTCTGGAACACACTCACTTCGTCCGACAACTGGCGGCGATAGAAATAACTGGTATGGTTTAACACAACGTGATGATCGTGATGAAGAAACTGATCAACTGACTGGCATTATCGAACACGATATCAATTCAAACACAAGCATAAAGAACACGTTGCGTTACTCAAAGTCAACGCAGGATTACATTTGGACACAGCCTGATGATAGCAAGGGTAATGTCGCCAACGGATTAGTCTGGCGTAGAGGTAATGCGCGCTATAGTGAAACTGAAACGGTGCAAAACTTGACTGAGCTAACCGGTAAGTTTGAAACCAGTTTCATTAAACATAATTATTCATCAGGCGTGGAGCTTTCGCGTGAACGATCAGAGATCCAGTCGACAGCCATCCAGCCAGGCGACAATAGCTGTCCTAATGGGGCGGGGGCTGCCAGTAGTTATACCTGTACTAGCCTGAGCAATCCGTCACCGAATGACCCTTGGTTATTTGATTATACCTATGGTGACCCACGACACTATGAGACAAAAACTATGTCTGCTTATGTGTTTGACACCTTAGAACTCACTCCACAATGGTTAGTTAACGGAGGGATTCGTTATGATCATTATGATTCTAGTTATCAATCTGCACCTGGTGTCGCTGAAGTGACGAGTAAGGATAATCTGTGGAATTATCAAATTGGTCTTGTTTTCAAGCCAGCAGAAAATGGCAGCATTTATACATCATACTCGACAGCAACGACGCCTGGTAATTCATTTTTAGGCCAAGGTAGTGAGTCCAATGCGGCGGATTCAGATATTACAGCACAGTTAGAACCTGAGAAAACCAAATCATATGAAATTGGGACAAAATGGAATTTCTTTAATGGGCAATTATCAACAACATTTGCCATCTTTAGAAGTGAAATTGATAATTTCAGAATTACCAATGATGAAGGTAATGCTGAGATGGCAGGCAAAAAAAACATAGATGGCTTTGAATTCAGCGCTAATGGTCGTTTAACATCAAAATGGGATGTGTTCGCTGGGTATACCTATATGGATAGTGAGCAAGAGAATCTAGGGCTTGGAAGACGTGGTCCCAATGCAGGTGAAGGTGAAGCCGCTCCTAACACGCCACGACATAGCTTTACCTTGTGGACTAACTATCAGTTCACACCAAAATTTAATGCTGGACTTGGTTTATACGCACAAAGTGATGTGGTTGGTGGCTATACTTATGGAAGTGATACAAGTGTATTAATTGAAAAAGGTGTCGCAGGCTATGCGCGTTATGATGCCATGGCAAACTATGTCATCAATAATGATGTGTCTGTGCAGCTGAATATCTTTAATTTATTTGATAAAGAATATTACACATCAGCTTATGCTTCACATTATGCATCGATTGCAGCGGGTCGCTCTGCGGTGGCTACCTTGAAACTCGATTTCTAAACGCCACATTTAGTTATACTCTCTATAGCTTTGCCATCATCATGATGGCAAAGCTTTTTTGCTATAAGGGTGTCACTTATTATGCTTATTCCTATTAAAGGTCTATTGAGTTCAGAGGAAGCTGAAAAATGTCGGCAGGCGCTGATGCAAGAGGCATGGAATGATGGGCGACAGACGGCGGGGCATGTTGCCATCAATGTGAAAACTAATTTGCAGTTAAGTCGAGATAGTCAGGTTGCTCAGCAGATTGGCGATCTCATTCTTGACCGCTTGGGGGCTCATCCTCATTTTATGTCTGCCGTGTTACCAGCGAAAGTATTACCGCCCTTGTTTAATCGGTACGAAAGCGGCGGCGCCTATGGCAATCATGTTGATAACGCTTTATTAACACTGCCTAATTCAAGTATTAAATTACGCAGTGATGTGTCTACCACGGTCTTCTTCAGTGAGCCTGAGCAATATGAAGGTGGTGAGTTGGTTATTCAGCATAGCTATGGTGAGGAACGCGTTAAGCTCGCAGCAGGGGATGCTATTGTCTATCCGGCAAATAGTATACACCGGGTTGAACCTGTTACAGAGGGTATCCGCCTGGCCGCATTTTTCTGGTCGCAAAGTTTGGTGGCAAGCAGTGAACAGAGACAGATGTTGTACGAGCTTGATCAAAGCATCCAGACTTTGATCATGGATCATCCTGAAAGTGAGTCGATCGCCTCGTTAACCCATCTTTATCACAATCTGTTACGTCACTGGTCACAGACATAAAGTTGAATGGAACAATCCCCTATGGCTGAGCAAACTAAGCATATTCTGCAAGCCGCGTTATCGGCTATTCCCACCAGTATCAGTCGTGCGGTTGATTATGAAATCCTGGCAAAAGACTTTATTGCCGATGATATTTGGGCTTATATTCAGGAAGGCGCAGATAAACCCGGTCAGGACCAAATAAACCGACAGGCATTTGAACGCTGGCAATGGTTGCCTCGTCGATTACAGCCTATTTATCAGGGCAGTGCTGAAAGTCATTTATTAGGTCAGTTACATGCCTACCCGATGTTGCTTGCCCCCATTGCTTATCATGGTTTAGTGCATCCGCAGGGCGAGTTGGCGATGGCGCAAGCTGCAGCAGCATTACAAACAGGCTTGGTAGTCAGCTCTTTAGCCAGCAGACAATTGGAAGATATTGCTGAGACGTTTTATGCCACTGCAGCAGAAATGCAGATTGAAGCTGCCCCGTTATGGTTTCAACTGTATTGGCAAGCGGATATTGAGCAAAACAAACAATTGATTGAACGTGCCGTTAAGGCTGGCTACCAAGCTATCGTCTGGACCGTGGATGCCCAATACAAGCGTTCAGAATTTCAATTACCTGATGGCGTGACCGCTGTTAATTTAGTGTCAGGTTCTCAGGAAAAATACACCAGTCATGTGCTGGATAAACACATTGTGTTTCAATCCAGCCTGGCCCAACAAGAAACCGATTGGGCAACACTGGATTGGATAAAACAACAGACCTCACTGCCTGTGATCGTTAAGGGACTTTTAGCCCCGATTGATGTTTTAACGGCTCAACAAAAAGGCGCTGATGCGGTGGTGATCTCAAATCATGGCAGTCGGGTATTGGTGGATGCGGTCTCCCCCCTAAGTGTTTTGCCAGACATTAAAAAGGCATTAGGTAACGATGCAATGCCACTGATTGTCGACAGTGGTATTCGCTCTGGTAATGATATTGCTAAAGCACTGGCACTAGGCGCTGATGCCGTATTATTGGGACGCCCGCAATTATATGCGCTTGCGGTTGCAGGCAGCCTGGGTGTGGCCCATCTAATACATTTGTATCGTGCCGAGTTAGAAATGACTATGGCACAACTGGGCTGTGATTCTGTTGCTGCGCTTAGCCCTGATTATTTATGGGATGTGCTCCGAAGCAGATGAGTTTGCATACGCTAGCTGAATTAACGGTGTAATGTCAGTCAGTTCAGCGATAGCGAATAATTCACTGAGCTGCTGGCGAATATGTTTTATACGATGGGCTTGTTTACTACGCTGTTGATTCAGTTGTGGTAACAGATCAGTTTGTTTGTCGGCTTCCCGACGACTGATTGGGCTGATATAACATTGAAAGGCATAAAATTGCTTAGCGGTGAGTGCCCGCTGTAGAAACCAATCTTTATCGTGTTGTGCAATAAATTGGTGATCAAACATCCATTGCCATTGATCCTGGCTATTTCCGAATCCATATAGCGCTGTATTGAGCGACTCCCCCTCTTTTGCTTGAAAGTTTTTAACTTGCTCATGAAGTTCTGCCAGGTGAACTTCCATCGATAACCAAAAGTTATCCGATTGCTGATGCGCATTGTTGAGTTCAGTGCAGCCAACGATATAGATGCGTCTTTGGCCTGATTCATCAGCACCTAAAAATAAAGGAATCGATTCTGCTGTGTCGAGAAGGGAAGGTATGAACAAGCGACTTTCATGGCCTTGAAGGAGATCATCCTGATTTTGCTTCAATTGTTGCTGGTTGCTGGCAATAACGTGGTTAAAAAACTGGTCCTGACTCGAGGAACAGTGTTCATGAATACGTTCAAAGCCGAGTTGATAACGATTTTTCCAACGTTTCTTATTCTTAAGTTGATACGGGATGCGTTGCAAACTGACTTTTTTAGTCTGGCTTTGCCAACGAGGAAAGTCCACATAAAACACTTTATCCAGACTTACCTCAATACTGAGTGGCAACGTGACAGATAAACCATGACTTGAAACATCAATGCTGGTGGTTTCCCATTGTTGTTCATTGATATGAATGACAACTGGGGTGCGAATTTGATAGCGCTGAACCTGACGTTTAATGATATGACTCAACGCATAAGGTGTCGGTAAGTCATTTAATTCCCATATAGGAATGTCATAGCATTCGGGTTGAGCTACGATTCCTTTTTGGGCATCAGCAATATACGGTGTAAGTGATTGTTGTAAATCAATCAAACGAATGGCGTATTGTGGGCGATTCAGATTATTGGCTAACTGTTGAGCATAGCCTGGCATCTCTTCTTTTAAAGCACTTATTGAGGTCGTAGACAAGATTTCGTCAATCTGGATCGGACTTCTGAGCATCAGAAACAGCTGTTGATGATTGATTGCGGCACTGTGGAGTAACGCAATGACTTGCTTTTCTGATTTTAATGGCGAGAAACATACCTGTTTTTTACCCATCAAAATCAGTAGTTTTTCTTGTTGTTTTTGATCGGGTGCCGGCAGACTTTCAATCAGCGTGCTCAGGCTGGTTTGCCATTGTTGTGTCTGCCATTCTGCTTCTACACCGCAAAAAATAGCCTGATAATCTGGGTAGTCAGCATGTTGTACTTGCCATAATACCGGGTACGCAAGGTGATTGACCCAAAGGCGCCGATAAAAGGCTTTCTGTAAATTGAGTACCTCATACTCGGTATCAATATGCCGTTGCTTGGCTTGCTGCTCAATGAACCCAGACATCCACTGAGTAAATTCAGTGTCGGTATTTTCCTGGGTCAGGATCAGTGTTGAATAGGCTTCATCGTGCTCCAGCTTTAATATGATGTAGCGCTGAGCAGAGAGGAATGACAGTCGGTGTTTTTCTGATAGTTCACTGAACTCAACAATGACTGAGTCACCCTTGTGCAATGTGTAACTGCGTTTTAACGTGACCCGTATCGCCGTTAAGGAGATATTGACGGTGTGGCCGCTGTATAAAACATCGGCGATACGAAGTTTGACCGGCGTACTGAAGTTGAGTCGTTGTTCTGTGCGGGAGAAATTTTCATCCAATATCAGACGTTGAATGGTTGGTTTATTCGTTTCTACTGATTCTTCGAGTGTATTTGTTTGCTCTAGTTGTTTGATGGTCTTCAATACAGCTTCGTAGACAGCTACTGTGTAGCGCCCCTGAGTGCGATTCATCAGCTGTTTAACCAGCAGATAAGCTCTGTCATCAAGATAGTGGCGACGACCACCAAACTCGTATGCCTGACACTCACCGCTGACTTTACCTCTTAAATCAATGATTCGCAGACAGTCCTTATTTAGACGCTGTTTCTCTAATCCTTGCAAAAAGGCTTGGTTTTTTTGCTTGAGATCAGCACTTTCAGCCATGACAGTATTACTGAGGCTGGTATTCGGCAGGGGTTTTTGCCTGAATGCTTAAGGCATGAATTTTTGACTTCATCAGTGTATCCACGTGTTCAAAAACGAGGCGATGACGCTTGATGAGGGATAAGCCAGTAAAAGCGTCACTGACAATCAGCAGGTTATAGTGACCACCACCCGTGTTGCCGGCATGACCTGCGTGTTTATCACTGTCATCCTCAATTTCAATGACTTCAGGGTCGAGTGTTTGCAGTGCAGTTTTGATTTCGTCAATGGTGCTCATGGTAAGACTTTTTTAAAGGGTTTAACGGTGACTTTAGCGTAGACCTCGGCATCAATATAGGGATCATCTGCCGCCCATATTTGTGCTTGTTCCAGACTATCAAACTCAGCCACGACCAGACTGCCACTAAAGCCAGCATCGCCAGGTGTTTCACTGTCAACAGCAGGATGAGGACCTGCCAGAACTAAACGCCCTTGATCCTGTAAAGCCTGAAGACGTTCTAAATGAGCAGGTCTGGCAGCAAGACGTTTGCTCAGACTGTCTGGATGATCTTCACTGATAATGGCGTATAACATAGTTTCACAATTCCTATTTTTTCACTTCTACAGCATGTTTTGCCAGGTAAATTGACTGCGCCACAACAAAAACAACGGTTAGCCCTAGCATGCCGAATAATTTGAAGTTCACCCAGGTGGCTTCATCAAAATTGAAAGCGACGTAAAGGTTAACCAAGCCGGATAAGACAAAAAAAGCGACCCAGGCCAGATTTAAACGAGTCCATATTTTGGGAGGGAGTTGAATATGATCCGCCATCATTCGTTCTAAAAGGGATTTATCCGTGAACAGATAAGCGCCAATAAAGACTAATGCGAATAACCAGTTGACCGCTGTCGGTTTCCACTTAATAAAATCTGGATTGTGTAACCACAATGTCAGCCCACCCAATACCAAAACTAAGGCCAGAGTAATTAAATGCGCACGTTCCACTTTTCTGAACAGCAACCAGGTAATACACACCTGTAATAAGCTCACCACAATCATGACTGCTGTGGCGACATAAATGCCTTCTAATTGGTAGGTAACACCATTAAATGTGTAGTCTCCGCCGCCAAACTTATAAGCCACAAAAAATAATACGATGGGGAGGAAATCGAAGAATAATTTCATTTCATTTTTTCACATCAAGCAGGATGATTGCATTCTATCGTAAAATACTACTTATGACTCAGTTTGACTTACATACCCATTCCACTGCCTCTGATGGCTCGCTGTCGCCCGAAACCTTAGTGGCTCGCGCTAAACAACAGGGCGTCACGCACCTTGCGTTGACCGACCATGATGGAACAGAGGGCATAAGACAGGCGATGGCAGAGGCTCAGTTGCAGGATGTAGTTTTGATTCCCGGCGTGGAAATTTCCGTCAGCTGGCATGGTGCCACAGTGCATATCGTGGGACTGCAGATCGATATCGATAATGAAGTTTTGCAACAAGGTTTATCAGCATTACGAGATTATCGCCGTCAGCGTGCGATAGATATTGCGACTCGATTAGATAAAGCCGGCATTCCTGGTGCTTATGAAGGCGCGAGCCAGTATGCCTCTGAGACGATGCTTGGCCGGGTGCATTTTGCCCGCTTTTTAGTCGAAAAGGGCTACGCAAAAGATATGAAAGATGTCTTTAAGCGTTTTCTGGTTCGTAATAAACCGGGTTATGTCACGGGGCATTGGGCCAGTCTTGAAGATACCGTCAACTGGATTATCGGCGCGGGCGGGCAGGCCGTTATTGCTCATCCTGCACGTTACAAAATGACCGCAACAAAACGCCGGAAACTGGTGGCAGAATTCAAAGCATTGGGTGGTTCAGGAATCGAGGTTGCCTCTGGTGCGCAGCATCCAGAGGAAGTCAGAACAATGGCAAGGTTAGCAACCGAATTTGATTTGTTAGCTTCAGCAGGTTCAGACTTCCACAGCCCAGATAATAGTTATACTGAACTAGGTAAAATGACGGCGTTGCCGCCAAATGTGACACCCATCTGGTCTACATGGGTGAATTAAGCCCTTAATCTTTATAAGTGTGATTTTTATATGAGCCAGTTTTTTCAAATACATCCAGACAACCCTCAGGTAAGACTGATCAAACAGGCTTGCGAAATCATCCGTCGTGGTGGGCTGATTGTGTATCCAACGGATTCAGGCTATGCATTGGGGTGTCAGATTGGTGATAACGATGCAATGGAACGTTTGCGTCGAATCCGTCAGTTAGATGCCGATCATAACTTCACGTTGGTGTGTCGTGATTTATCAGAACTCTCGACCTATGCGAAATTCAATAATGCGGTGTTTCGTTTATTAAAAGCCTATACGCCAGGACCATATACCTTTGTTTTACCGGCGACCAAAGAAGTGCCTCGCAAGTTACAGCACCCCAAACGTAAAACCATTGGTTTACGTATTCCGGAACACACAATTGCGTTGGCACTGCTGGAAGAACTGAATGAACCGCTCATGAGCTCAACCCTGATTTTGCCGGGCGATGATATGCCCATGACGGATGCCGAAGATATTGTCGATGCCATTGGTAAACAAGTGGATTTAATTATTGATGGCGGTGCCTGCGGTGCCGAGCCAACCACCGTGGTTGAATTTGTCGATGACTTACCTGAAGTCACCCGACATGGTATGGGAGATACAACCCCATTCGAGAGTTAAGCAGATGTGGCTAACGCTTATTCTCTTATTGATCTTTTTTGCTATCTGTCTATCTCAGTCACGCGCTGACTGGGGTGGTATTTATGTGAATTGGCTGGATGGTCTTACCCGTATTCTTTGTAAAGTGTTACATCGCCATCCCGGCCTGATTTTACCCTTGCCAGAACACGGTCCCGCGATTGTTGCTGCTAATCATGTTTCTGGCCTCGATCCCCTATTATTAATTGCGGCTAGTCGCCGGCCATTACGGTTTTTAATTGCGGCTGAAGAATATCATCGGCCTGTACTTCACTGGATTTTCAAAGCCGCTGGTTGTATTCCTGTTGATCGCCAAGGCCGGGCAGAACAAGCACTTCGTGCAGCGAGACGCGCTTTGGAGCAGGGAGAAATCATCGCCTTATTTCCGCATGGCAAAATTCATTTAGATACCGACCCACCAAGACCAATAAAAGCAGGTGTCATTCGCTTGGCAATATGGACAAAAACGCCAATTTATCCGGTGCGATTGGATGGGATTACAGCGCAAGGACAGGTGTTACTCGCGCCCTTTGTTCCCAGCCATGTTCAGATCCGTGTTGGCAAACCTTTATCACCTTTGCAGGAAATCGATGTGCTTAAAGCTCAATTAACAAGCTATATCGAAACGTTGCAAAAACATCCGCATTAGCTCTCTTGATTTTTATCGAGGCTTCCCCCATTTCTGTATTAACTTACTTTTTCAGGGGAAATACCTCGTATGCAAATAGATAAATTAACCAGTAAATTCCAGGAAGCGCTCGCGGCTGCCCAAAGTATGGCTGTGGGGCAAGATCATCAGTTCATCGAACCCGTGCATTTAATGCTGGCTTTACTGCAACAACAAAATGGCAGTGTGAAACCTATTCTAGCTCAGAGTGGTGTTAATGTTGCGGCTTATCAAGCTGATTTAGAACAGCAGTTATCACGACTGGCTCAGGTTGAAGGTGGTAATGGTGATATCCATGTTTCACAAGATTTAAGCCGATTATTGAATCAAACGGATAAGCTGGCACAGCAACGTCAGGATCAATACATTTCCAGTGAACTGTTTGTATTGGCGCTGGCGGAAGATAAAAACCAGCATGGTGAATTACTTCGCAAACATGGCGGTAACAAAACAGCGATTAATACCGCTATTGATAAAATTCGTGGAGGGGAGCGAGTGACCGATCCAAACGCAGAAGAGCAACGTCAGGCTCTGGAAAAATACACGATTGATCTAACGGCAAGAGCTGAAGCGGGCAAATTAGACCCGGTGATTGGTCGTGATGATGAAATTCGTCGCACTATTCAGGTCTTGCAGCGTCGTACCAAAAATAATCCTGTCCTTATCGGTGAACCCGGGGTGGGTAAAACCGCGATTGTTGAAGGATTGGCACAGCGTATCGTCAATGGCGAAGTACCGGATGGTATGAAAAACAAACGGGTTTTAGCATTGGACATGGGCTCGTTGATTGCCGGTGCCAAATTCCGTGGTGAGTTTGAAGAACGCTTGAAGGCGGTTTTGAATGATCTATCGAAACAAGAAGGTCAGATCATTCTGTTTATCGATGAAATTCATACCATGGTCGGTGCCGGTAAGGCTGAAGGTGCAATGGATGCCGGTAATATGCTCAAACCTGCGCTGGCACGCGGTGAGCTTCATTGTATCGGTGCCACAACCTTAAATGAGTATCGCCAATATGTAGAAAAAGATGCTGCGCTGGAACGTCGTTTCCAAAAAGTGATTGTCGGCGAGCCTACGGTGGAATCGACGATTGCGATCTTACGTGGTCTGGCAGAGCGTTATGAAGTGCATCATGGGGTGGATATTACGGATCCGGCGATTGTTGCCGCAGCGACGTTGTCTAACCGTTACATCACAGACAGAAAACTGCCTGATAAAGCGATTGATCTTATCGATGAAGCAGCGAGTCGTATTCGTATGGAAATTGACTCTAAGCCAGAGGTGCTGGATCGGCTTGAGCGTCGTTTGATTCAATTAAAAATTGAACGGATGGCACTGAAAAAACAAAGTGATGATGCCTCCAAAAAACGGCTTGAAACGCTCGAAACTGAGATGAAAAAACTGGCCAGAGAATATACCGATCTGGAAGAAGTCTGGAAGTCTGAAAAAGCGTCGTTACATGGTAGTCAGCACGTGAAAGAAGAGCTGGAAAAAGCGCGTCTGGAACTGGATGCTGCCAATCGTAGTGCCGATTATGAAAAAATGGCCAAACTACAGTATGGACGTATTCCAGAGCTGGAAAAACAGTTGAAACTGGCCACAGAAGCCGAAATGCAGGAATTCACTTTACTGCGTAATAAAGTCGGTGAAGAAGAAATTGCTGAAGTTGTCTCTAAATGGACAGGTATTCCTGTATCAAAAATGCTGGAAGGTGAGCGTGACAAACTGCTGAAAATGGACGATGCCTTACACGAAACCGTGATTGGTCAGGATGAAGCAGTCAGTTCAGTCGCTAATGCGATTCGTCGAAGCCGGGCAGGCTTGTCTGATCCTCACCGTCCTAATGGATCATTCTTGTTTTTAGGGCCAACCGGGGTCGGTAAAACGGAGTTATGTAAATCTCTGGCTAACTTCTTGTTTGATACACAGGATGCGATGATTCGTATTGATATGTCGGAATTTATGGAAAAACACTCGGTTGCACGTCTGGTAGGCGCACCGCCTGGTTATGTGGGTTATGAGGAAGGTGGTTATCTGACAGAAGCCGTCAGACGCAAACCTTATTCAGTGATCTTATTAGACGAAGTGGAAAAAGCCCATCCGGATGTCTTTAATATTCTGCTTCAGGTACTGGATGATGGCCGTTTGACGGATGGACAAGGTCGCACTGTGGATTTCCGTAATACGGTGATTGTGATGACTTCGAACCTGGGGTCGAGTGTTATTCAGGAAATGGCGGGTGAAGAAAATTATGACGCGATGAAAGCCGCGGTGATGGAGATTGTGTCACAGCATTTTCGTCCGGAGTTTATTAACCGTGTGGATGATGTGGTGGTGTTCCACCCATTACAACAAGCACAAATCCGTGCGATTGCCGAGATTCAGTTATCACATCTGCGAGCAAGATTAGCAGAGCGAGATATGAAACTGATGTTATCCGATGAGGCATTGGACTTGATTGCCTCGGAAGGCTTTGACCCTGTGTATGGGGCAAGACCGCTGAAACGGGTGATTCAGCATGAGATTGAAAATCCACTGGCGCAGGATTTATTGTCAGGTAAGTTTTCTGCTGGTGATACTGTCAACATTGAAGTTGAAGCGGATAAGCTGGTGTTCAAAGAGCTCAAACTTCACTAAAACCTGGGCAAAAAAAGAAGGGAGAAAACCGTAGTTTATCTCCCTTCACCAAGGGGTAATCTACCAGGCTTTGTAGGGTAAAAATTTACCATTCATTGTCACGACAACACGATCACCTTTGGGGTCGTGTTCTCGTTCTACAGACATATTAAAATCAATGGCACTCATAATGCCATCACCAAACTTTTCCTGAATGACTTCTTTCAGGGTGGGGCCATATACCCCAACAATTTCATAAAGACGATAAATCAACGGATCTTTAGGCACACTCTCATCCCAATTTTTGATTGGGTAGGCCTCAAGAGCTGTTTTGACTTCTGCTGGTAACTCCAGAAGTTCGCATAAAGCACGTGCTTTTTCTGCTGGCATGCTATTCATTCCCAGACAAGCTGAGGTGGTCCAGACTGTAGACATGCCGATGACTTCGGCAATCTTTTCCCACTGTAACTGCTTATTTTCTTTCGCCACCATAATGGCTTGTGTCATTTCCAGCTTATTCATTATGTTCCTCGCGTTTTTGGAATTAATTCATTTTCAGTAGATGAAGGTTAATTTGCCGTCACTTTGTTATCGGGCTTAATCACACGGCTACGGGTTGGGCCTGGTTTTAGATGGGTGGCATAGAGCACCATGCCCGTTAACAGCAGACCGCCAACTAAATTGCCTAAAATAACGGGGATTTCATTCCAGATTAACCAGTCAGCAATGGTGATAGGAGCGCCCATCATCATGCCAAGTGGGAATAAATACATATTCACGACAGCATGCTCAAACACCAGACCAAAGAAGATAAGAATGGGCATCCACATCGCGATAACTTTACCGATCACATCTTTTGACAGCATGGCACCGACCACACCTACAGATACCATCCAGTTACATAAAATGCCTTTAACAAATACCGTTAACCAACCTGCGGCTCCATGTTCAGCAAAGCCGAGGGTTCTGGCTTCAGCTGCTTTGGCAATGGCTTGTCCAGCCGCACCGGGCTCCGTGGTAAATGCAAAAGTCCAGGCAATGCCGATCAACACTGCTGTTGTTAAAGCGCCTAGTAAATTACCCAAAGCAACCAGTCCCCAGTTTTTTAGTAAGCCATTGAATGTTGCCCCTGGCCGTTTATCAAATAAGGCCAGAGGTACCAGAGCAAATACACCGGTTAATAAATCAAAGCCCAATAAATTGAGAATACAAAACCCGACGGGAAAGATTAAGGCGCCGACAATGGGAATACCAGTTTGGATGGCAGCCGTAACCGCAAGAGCCACAGCAATAGCTAAAATGGCGCCAGCCATAAATGAACGTATTAATACGTCACGGGTGGCCATAAATAATTTTGACTCACCCGCATCTACCATTGTTTTTACAAACTCACCTGGGCTTATATAAGACATAACCGCTATTTCTCCACACAATCACGATGATAAAAAGATAAGACTAAATTGGCATTTATTATGCCAATTTTAAAATTAATTATTTATCAATGGGTTATTGGTTTTTTTTGGAGAGGGGGTGATACGTTTTTGCACCATATTGAATGTTTTGATCCTGCATGGTGCAAGAAGATATCCAGTCGTGATGCCGTTTAATGTGTTCCGGATAACAAGTCTTGTTGAGGTTTGCCGATATAAAAACCTTGTGCAAAGTCGACGCCGTAGTTCTGCAGGATAGTAAGAATGGCTTCGTTTTCGACAAATTCAGCAATGGTCTTACGCCCTAAGCCTTTGGCGACATCTATCAGTGCCTTAACAAACAGCTGATCATCCGCATTGATATCCAGATTTTTGATGAAAATACCATCAATCTTGATAATGTCGATGGGTAATTCACGCATATAGTTGAATGAAGCAAAACCAACACCAAAATCATCCAATGAAAAACGACAGCCCAGCGCTTTTATTGCTGTCATCATCAGTTTTGCCTGATACAGATTGGCAACCGCAACAGTTTCAGTGACCTCGAAAATCAAGGCACTAGGATCGACATCAAAGCGCTTAATTAATTTTTTAAGGTATGGCAATAAAACGGGTGTATCAACAACCGCGCCGGACAGGTTGATAGCAAACTCCACTTTTGAGCCTTGTTTCTGCAATTCACCTAATTTTTTTATGCTGTGGTGCAGTACGTAATGATCGATACTTTGGATCAGTCCAACTTCTTCAGCAATCTCGATAAACTTACCTGGTAAGGTGATTTCCTGGGTTTCAGGATTTCGCATTCTGACCAACACTTCATAATGCTGGATTTCATTATTACTCAGGTTAAGAATGGGTTGGAAATATAAAACAAATAGATGATTCTCCAAGGCTTCTTCGATTTTCTGTTTCCAGTAAACCCTTTTTTGTAGTTGTTCACGGCTTTGATCATCGAGCGAAAAAATATGATAACGACCTTTGCCGTTAGCTTTAGCCCGATACATGGCTAAATCCGCAAACCCCATCAGCTCGTTGGTTGTGGCATCTTGTAGAGGATAATTGACGATACCGATGCTGGCGGAGATTGTATGACGCACAGATGCATAGTTCAGATGAATGGTTGAAAGCTCAGCCAGTATCTTTTCCGAGAGTGTAATCGCACCGGCCTCGTCACTTTCTGGCATGATGACGGCGAACTCATCACCACTTAAACGTGCAACAAAGTCAGTAAAACGGGTGATTCTATTGAGCGCTTTTGCAACTAGCTTGAGTGCTTCATCACCAGCTCGGTGACCGCTGGTATCATTAATATCTTTAAAGCGGTCGAGATCCAATAACAAAAGTGTGCTGTTGTGCTGATAACGAATCGCCGTTTGCAATGATTTTTCAAACTCTTCAGTAAATTTTCTTCTATTACATAAATCGGTTAGAGGATCATGTTCAGCCATCCACACGATACGTTTTTCTGCTGCTCGAGTTTGAGTGTTATCCAGTCCTACTGAGAGGATCATGGTTTCTTCATTATTCCTTTCTACGCGTGAATGAAACCAGGAAATTTGTTTTAAGCTACCTGCTTTATCAACAAGTTCGGCTTCTTGCTGGGCAATCTGAATATTACCAATTAATAGTTCTTTCAAAATATTATTGGTTTCAGACCAATGACCAGGAGGGAAGAAGCGAGCCACATCCGATCCTTCCACTTCTTCACGACTAAACCCTGTTAACTGCTCACCATAATGGTTGAACAAGTGAATTACCTGCTTATCATCGGATGTCATTACGATCATCTGTGCCGTATCAACAAGTTGAGTGATGAAGTCGCGTTCGTTCTTTAGTGCTTGATGTGCTCTAAAAACAGCTTTATTGCGCTGAGAAACTTTGTCTTCCAGAGCCTCGAGCATCGTTGCCAGATTACATAGCTCCTGTTTCAGGTTGACAATGGCATGATCTGAATTATTTTCATTAACAGACTCGCATTGTTCGCGTGCCTCAATAAATTTTTTACTGGCAACCAAAGGAACGGAGAGGGTGAGTTGACCTATGTCATCGAAGCTCGATTGAATAGAACGAGTGAGGTGACGTGATAGAAATAGGATAAGGAATAAATAACAAACAGAGCTTATTGTCGCTGCAATCCATTTGATATGTGAGACAGTCGGGAAAAGATAAGGTATCAAAAAGAATGCGCTAACAGTCATAACAGCGGATAAAACACTGCCTGCCAGAATGCGGTTTCTGGTGATGATAACCGTGTTTGAATGTGTGGTATCTCTCATAGTGACAGCTTATTCATCATGCGCATCCTTTCAGGCTAGCTATCTGAAACCTTTCGGCACAACCAGTCTAATACAGCAGCCGGTAGCAGTCTCTTACTATATGCAAAAAGATAAGTAGGAAAAGTGACGTAGTAACGCCTTTTGGGTTTTTTTGCCTCTAGTGCATGGATACATTTTTTAACAACGGCATCTGCAGGTAGAGTAAAAGGCGCTGCTGGGCCTTTTTTCTTGAGCCTGGCTTCCATCGCTTGATAGGTTTCCTGATGGGCACTGTTTGTTTTATCAATATGCTGAAGATACTTCGCGTAGGCGTTATCACGAAACCGGCTGGTTATCGGGCCAGGTTCAATCAAACTGACATCGATATTCGTGCCATGAAGCTCTATCCTTAGCGTATCGGCCAAGCCTTCTATAGCGAATTTACTGGCGTTGTATGCACCACGGTAAGCCAAAGCAACTAGTCCCAATACCGAGCTGTTATAAATAATGCGTCCATAACCTTGTCTCCGCATATGTGTGATAGCGAGGTTAGTAAGCTGTTGTGTACCAAATACATTCGTTTCAAACTGTTCTTTTAAGGCCGTTCGCGATAAGTCCTCAACAGCACCAGGCTGTCCAAAAGCGGCATTATTAAACAGTCCGTCTAATTGATTATTGAGATAGATTAATGCTTGCTGAAAACCTTTGCTAACGCTGTTTTCATTCGCCAAATCCATGATGATGGTATAAATACCATGTTGCTCAAGTGATGTTTTATCGCTGTCATTACGGACGGTGGCGACGACTTTATAACCACGCTGATGTAATGTGATTGCAGCACATAAACCAATGCCACTTGAGCAACCTGTGATAAGACATGTTTTCATTTGATTAATTTATCTTTCCTAAACTATTTGTCACTTTATCGGATGTAGGGGTAAATGTTTAAGTATATTGTCCGATATGCTATATATTCCTTTGATACTTAACCCTGGGACACTATGCAGACGCAAGAAATAACGGATATTGATTACCAACGCTTTAAGCGTTTCTTGGAAGATGCCTGCGGCATTCTTCTCGGGGATGGCAAGCAATATCTCATTGTTAGCAGGCTGACACGACTGCTCCGTGATGAAAATATCGCTAGTCTGTCGAATTTAATTTCGGCTGTTGAGCGAGGACAGCCTCATCATCTGCGTGATGCCGTTATTGATGCGATGACTACTAACGAAACCTCGTGGTTTCGTGATGTTCAGCCATTTGAAACATTAGGTCAGGTCATTTTCCCAGAATTAGACAAACTGCGTAGTAGCTCACTCAGAATCTGGTCGGCGGCATGTTCATCCGGTCAGGAACCTTACACTATCAGCATGATGTTAAGTGAGTACTGTCGTAAATTCCCATCTAACAGAATCGCTTCCAGTCAGATTATCGCAACAGATATTTCAAGCTCAATGCTGGTGCAGGCTAAAAAAGCTGAATATGAAGATGTGGCGGTTGGCCGGGGCTTATCCGATCAGCGTCGTCAGCAATTTTTCACTAAACAGGGTGATCGTTGGCGTGTAATAGATGAGGTTAAACAACGGGTTAGTTTCAGACCTCAGAACCTGCTGCAAAGCTTTGGTACATTAGGCAAATTCGATATTATTTTTTGCCGAAATGTACTGATTTATTTTTCTGCTGATCGAAAAAAAGACATTCTGCAACGGATGGCACAATCGTTAAATAAAGGTGGCTATTTATTCCTGGGGGCATCAGAAACGATCAGTGGTTATACCGATGCCTTTGATCTTGTTCGCACACCACATAGTACGGTTTATCGCAAAAAAGATTAGTGCGGATCATGTTCAATTTTCTTGACCGGTGGGGTCGTCTCAGTTGGAATTGGCTCAACAGGATTGCTCTCAGTCGGTTTTGTTAGTCCCAGCCATGCGCCAACTTTCTGAAAAATCGCTTTCAGTAAGCGCCACAATCTTGGTAAAAGCCAAATCATCAAAACAACAAACAACACCAGTGCAATCAAAAATAATACCGGATGGTGAAGTGCCGTCCATAATCCAGCAATAACTAATAAGTCTTCGCTGATGGATGCTGCCCAGTTTGTAACAGGCTCAGGAGAGGTATTAATCAATAAGCGACTGCCTGCCTTAGTTGCATGGCTGCCAGCGGCCAGTGTACCTCCTAACAACGCTGCGGTTAGTTCCACTGCCGGGCTGACATCGCCAACCGCGCCTGCAGCTAACATCGCCCCTGCTGGAATTCTGATGAAGGTATGCATGGTATCCCAGCCGGAATCGACGCCCGGAATCTTATCAGCAAAAAATTCAACACAGTACATAAAGCCTGCTGCCGCCATCACCATTGGATCGGTCAGCAGCTGGAGTTCATCAGGCAATACAATATTGCCGGTCATGCCCATATAGCCGAGCATAAATATGGTCGCGTAGAGATTGATCCCGCTAGCCCATGCTGCTCCCATACTGAGTGCAATAATATTGACTGCTTCCATTGATTGCTCTCCATTTTGTTATAGTGATGACTTACTTAAGCCATAGGGATTTGAGTTGATGATAACCCGAACTGAATTTCTCGCCTATATCAATCATGTTTTGGAACCTGAGCGTTTTAATGATTACTGTCCCAATGGTCTTCAGGTTGAAGGTCGGGAAGAGATTACGACGCTGGTTACTGGCGTGACAGCATCAGAAGCCTTGCTTGAAGAAGCGATTGAGTTAAATGCCGATGCGATATTGGTTCATCATGGTTATTTCTGGCGGGGAGAGGATGCCCGTATAATCGGCATGAAACAGCGCAGATTAAGACTGTTGCTTGAGAATGATATTAATTTAATTGCCTATCACCTGCCATTGGATGCGCATCCGACGCTGGGCAATAATGCACAATTGGCTGAGTTGTTAGGCATCGAAGTCGATGGACGTATTTCTGGCATGGGAGAGCCGGCAATTGGCTTATGTGGTAGTTTGCCGGAGCCCTTATCGTTATCTGCATTCAGCAGTCATGTTCGGCAAAAATTAAAACGCGATCCTTTAGTGATACAAGGGCATGACCGACCGATTACCACGGTTGGTTGGTGCACGGGCGCCGCTCAGGGGTATCTACAGTATGCTGCTGAGCTTGGGCTGGATTTGTACATTAGCGGTGAGATTTCTGAACCAACTGTACATATGGCACGTGAATTAGGCATTAACTACATGGCTGCCGGCCATCACGCGACAGAGCGATATGGGGTGAAAGCCATGGGAGAAATGCTGGCAGAACAGTTTGATATCGTTCATCATTTTATTGATATAGATAATCCGGTTTAGGTACTCATGTTGAATTCCGTCTTAAATACTTATCAGCAACAGCGTCATCGTGTTCAACGTTTTTTTGACAGCACATTGTGGGAAGACCTGCCCGAGGATGCTTCACCCTTATGGCGGTTTTGGGTTAATGCGATTCGCGTGACTTATATTATGGTTCGGGAGTTGGCGACGGGTGAGCTGAATTTGCGCGCTATGAGCTTGGTGTTTACAACCATTCTTTCTTTGGTGCCTTTGATTGCCGTTGCGTTTTCGGTTTTAAAAGCCTTTGGTGTCCATAATCAAATGGAACCTATGCTGTTGAGCCTGCTGGAACCATTGGGCGATCGCGGCCCGGAAATTACCGAAAATATTATTCGTTTTGTCCAGAATGTGAAGGTCGGTGTTTTGGGATCTATTGGTGTGGCTATGTTGTTCTACACCATCATCGCACTGGTTCAGAAAATTGAGAATGCGTTTAATTTTGTTTGGCGCGTAAAGCGTTCACGCTCATTAGCTCGACGTTTTACTGACTATCTTAGTGTTGTGATGATTGGACCAGTGTTGATTTTTTCTGCACTTGGACTCGTGGCAACCGTTGTTAATCATGAATTCGTCAAGCAGTTGAGTAGTATCGAGCCATTTGGGACCTTGCTGGTCATCGGTACTAAGTTATTACCTTATTTAATGATTATTACGGCATTTACGTTTTTATATAAATTTATCCCAAATACCAAGGTAAAATTCAGCCCGGCATTGATCGGAGCATCAGTTGCCGGTGCCTTGTGGATTGGCGTGGGTACGGTGTTTGCAAAATTTGTGGCTTCCTCGTCCAACTACACGGCGATCTATTCGAGCTTTGCGATTTTGTTTTTCTTTATGATTTGGCTGTATCTGGCTTGGTTTATTTTGTTGACAGGTTCTCAGGTTGCGTTTTATCTGCAGCATCCTAAGTTGGTGAGATTGGCGGGGAAACCATTAACCTTAAGTCCACGTTTACGTGAGCGTGAAGGTTTGTGGTTGATGACGGTGATTGCAAGACGATTTTGCCAAAATTTGCCGCCGCTCACCATACAGCATCTGGAAGAGCAAACGGGACTGACCAATAATGCCTTACAGGACTTACTCAGTAGTCTTGAGAAAGGTGGGTTTCTTGTTGAAGTCGCTGGTGATGAAACTCGATATGTACCTTCATCTGATATCGCCACCATTAAAGTGGCCGCTTTATTAAATTGTTTACGTACGGCGGAAGAGAATAGTGCCTATCACGTTAAAGGTGTTCTGGATAAAGACGTGAACAAGTTACTGAAAGACATTGGTGATGCTCAGGCTGAGGTATTAGGTGATCTAACGTTACGTGAGCTTGCTATGAGGAAAGAGGGAGAATGAGCGACGTCTCATCATTAAATGGTAAGAAGATTGTTATTGGTGTCACCGGTAGCATTGCCGCTTACAAAGCAGCAGATTTAATTCGACGCCTGAAAGATTTTGGCACCGAGGTGCGTGTCATGATGACAACGGGCGCGGCTGAATTTATTACACCGCTGACATTGCAGACCTTAAGTGGTCACCCTGTGGCGATGACCTTGTTAGACGCCGACGAAGAGTCAGCAATGGGACATATTGCATTAGCACGCTGGGCTGATTGGATTCTGATTGCCCCTGCCACGGCGGACTGTCTTTCCAGACTGGTTTCTGGTCGTGCTGATGATATTCTTGCAGCCGTTTGTCTGGCAACAGAAGCGCCGATTGCCGTCGCACCGGCAATGAATAACAAAATGTGGTCAAACGCAGCAACGCAGAGCAATTTAGCAGTATTAAAACAACGTGGCGTCAGTGTGATTGGTCCAGCCAGCGGTAATCAAGCTTGCGGCGAACAAGGCGAAGGTCGGCTGCTGGAACCATTAGACATTGTCTATGAATTAGACCGTTTAATGGTACCGGGACTGTTGGCTGGGAAACAGGTGGTAATTACTGCCGGCCCAACCTATGAGCCGATTGATCCCGTGAGATTTATTGGTAACCGTAGCTCTGGAAAAATGGGCTTTGCTATCGCGCAGGCAGCTAAAGAAGCTGGTGCGAAGGTGACTATTATCGCCGGGCCGGTTCAATTAACTACACCTACAGCGGTAAGACGTATCAATGTAGAAACGACAGAAGAAATGGCCTTAGCGGTTGAGGATAGTCTCGAAGCGTGTGATATTTTTATCAGTTGTGCGGCTGTTTCTGATTATCGACCCACTCAGGTTCAGCAAGAAAAAATTAAAAAAACGTCACAGCAGTCGATACAGATAGAACTTGAACCGACGATAGACATTGTGTCTACTGTGACAAATCGACACAATAAGCCATCATTTGTCGTAGGATTTGCAGCTGAAACACACAATTTAACGGAATATGCAAAATCCAAGTTAGCGCGAAAAAAACTCGATATGATTGCGGCTAATTTGGTTGGAGAAAATCAGGGGTTTGCTGTTGATGATAATGCGTTGCATATTATCTGGACCGACGGCGAGCAAACATTGCCACTGATGCCTAAAACGCAGCTGGCAAGAGAACTAATGACATTAATAATAAAAAGATTCTATGCAAAAAATTCAATTAAAAATTCTTGATCCAAGACTGGGCGACAGCATTGCTCTTCCTGATTACGCAACGTCAGGTTCTGCCGGGTTAGATTTGCGAGCCTGCCTTGATGAGCCCGTCACACTGGCGCCTGGTGAAACCGTTTTAATACCTACTGGCCTTGCTATTCACATTGATGATGCCACGCTGGCTGCTGTGCTGCTGCCACGATCAGGCTTAGGCCATAAGCATGGGATTGTGTTAGGAAACCTGGTTGGATTAATAGACAGCGACTACCAAGGCCAGGTGTTTGTTTCATGCTGGAACCGTGGCACAGATAAATTTGAAATCAGTGTGGGAGAACGTATTGCGCAAATGGTTTTTGTTCCCGTTGTACAGGTAGGGTTTGAGAAGGTCGATGAGTTCACCTCGTCGGAGCGTGGCGCAGGTGGTTTTGGACATACTGGACGTCAGTAGTAGTCAAAGGGGATTGGCATGGCCATGATGGAAAAGCTGGGAAGCAAGTTTGTTAGTGTTCTTTTGCTACTGGTTATGCTTTTAGGTGTCAGTGCTGCAGTTGTTTTCATTAATACGCAAGCCAATACCACTCAGCAAAATACTCAGCGTGAGAAGAGTCAACAAATTGTTAATGCTGTCATAGCGAGTTATCAGCAACAAATTAAAGAATGGCAGCAAACAGCACTTAGCCTTGCCGAGTTAACCGAAACAAAGCAGCTCGCTAACACCAAGAATATTTACGATGTTGATGATTGGAAAAATCTGGCCAACCGTTTTTTTCCTTCAGCTAAGGCCATTTGTTTAATCACCAGAGAATATGATGCGCCAACAAATGAAGGTTGTTTGCCCATTTCTTACGTATCACTGAAAAGTTTGAGACAACTAACTACGCAGACGCAAGCTGATGTTGCGATGATTATGCAAGATGGAAAAGCCGATCATATTTTGCTGGCGGCGAGAGTACCTCTTGATGATAAGCAGAAATATGCAGCTGTTGCGATTGCTTTGAAACCAACGGATATTCAACTGATTAACCCAGGGCTGGTACCTGACGCATATATTGAGATCAGCCAAGGGGATTTACCAACAGGTCTTCTTACCACAATAGGTGACAGTCAATATAAACAAGCCGAACCCGTTATATCTCAACCCATACCTAACTCTTACTGGCAAGTGAAGCTGTGGTCGGTAACCACGAGTGCTGGAACACCATTATGGTTGTTTCTCGCACCTGTTATGATTTTGATTGTACTGATATGGATGCTCAGAGATTGGTGGCAAACGAAATTATTACACTCTGATGCTAATAGATTAGAAGAACAGCTCAGAGACCTGCAAGAAGTTAAGCTGAAAACAAAGTATCCATTAGTTTTCAGTGAGTTGTATGGCGTCAGAGAGCTGATCCAACAACTTGCTATACCAGAGAAGAAACGGGCTTTACCTGTTGAAGAACCGCTTAACACATTTGTCATTGATGAAACTGAAACGTTGGAACGAAGTGAAACGCTTGTTGAAACGCCGCCAGAGGTTCGGGAAGAGAGTGAACCATACGATAGTGACGTGATTGATTACGACAGGCCATATGAGCAGGATGCAGTCGATGAGCAAGAATCCTTCGTTGATGAGGACTCTACAGCCCCTGAACAACCTGTATCGAGTCTAAGTCTGGATGAAACCGTGGCGAATAATTCAGATTTACTTGAGCTTAAGCTGACGGATGATGAAACACCAACAGAGGATGTAGAGTCTTCTGTTTTTATTGAGCCTGAACTTTCAGAAACAGAAAAGTTGTCACTTGAACCTGAAATCGATCTGTCTTCAGAGCCTGATGAAAAAACAAAAGAAATTTTTCACGAAGATACTCAACAGAGTCTTCCGGCAACAGAAAAGAAACTGGAATTAAATCCACCCTCAGCACAACACCTGCCAGATGAAGCTATTTTCCGAGCTTATGACATCCGCGGGATTGTGGGTGAACAGTTAACTGTGCCTGTGATGACATTGATTGGCCGAGCGGTTGGTAGTCAGATGATCGCTCAAGGTGTCACAGAGTTAGTGGTGGGGCATGACGGCCGGCTAAGTAGTCAGCCGTTGGCAAAAGCATTTATGCGTGGCGTGACCAATACCGGCTGTAACGTTATCGACCTAGGTCAAGTTCCCACTCCGGTTGTTTATTTTGCTTGTGAGTATTTAAAAACTCGTTCAGGAGCGATGATCACCGGTAGTCATAATCCGGCTAATTACAATGGCATTAAATTGGTCATTGCAGGTAAGACGCTTGAAGGCGATGAAGTCCACGCACTCTATCGGCGTATTAAACAAGGTGCATTTGAGACCGGCCGTGGGAATATTACGGCGAATGATGTGACGGAAGCTTATGTTCAACGGATCAAGTCAGACATTAAACTCGAACGTAAACTAAAAGTTGTCGTAGATTGTGGCAACGGTGTCGCCGGTAAAGTATTACCAAAAGTACTAAAAGAAATTGGTTGTAATGTCATCGAGTTATTCTGTGAGGTCGATGGCCGTTTCCCAAATCATCATCCGAATCCGGGGGAACCCGAAAACCTTAAATCCTTGATCTCAGAAGTGAAGTCTACAGGTGCGGAACTGGGTATTGCTGTGGATGGGGATGGGGATCGTCTTGGCGTGGTAGATACAGAAGGAAATATTATCTGGCCAGATCAGTTGATGATATTGTTTTCACGAGCTGTTCTGGAGAAATCCCCTGGCGCCACAGTCCTTTATGATGTAAAAAGTACGAGTTTGCTTGAGGGCGTGATACGCTTTGCTGGTGGTGAGCCAATGATGGTGCCATCCGGACATTCTGTTATCAAAAACAAAATGCAGCAGTATAATGCCGCACTGGCTGCTGAAATGAGTGGACATTTCTTCTTCAATGACCGCTGGTATGGCTTTGATGATGCGACTTATGCAGCTGCAAGGCTGGTTGAGTTATTATCGGCAGATCCCATGACTCGAACGCCTACTCAATTGTTTGCTGAGATTAGTCAACGTGTTTCCACTCCAGAAATTATGGTGAATATGCCATATCCTGAAGCGAAACGTTTCATGACTACACTTCTCAGTAATTTCAATGCCGAAGGTGGTGATATTTCTACTGTGGATGGTATCCGCGTGGATTATGCTGATGGTTGGGGACTAGTGCGAATCTCAAATACACTTCCTGCTTTAACCTTAAGGTTTGAAGCGACAAATGACGTTGAATTGGAAAGAATTAAACAGTTGTTCATTGAACAAATGCAACAAGTGAAGCCCACCCTAACATTAAAACTATAATTTAAGACGGATAGAATGAGTTTAAACACACAACGTGCTACCCATATTGCTCAGGTATTAACTGAAGCGCTGCCGTATATCCAGCGCTTTTCTGGCAAGACACTGGTCATTAAATATGGCGGTAATGCCATGGTGGACGAGGCATTAAAAAATAGTTTTGCCAGGGATGTGGTCTTACTCAAGGCAGTAGGAATCAATCCTGTTATTGTTCATGGTGGTGGTCCGCAAATAGGTGAATTACTGCAGCGTGTTGGTAAGCAGAGTGAATTTGTTAACGGCATGCGTGTCACAGATCGTGAAACCATGGATATTGTTGAAATGGTGTTAGGCGGTCAAGTTAACAAAAGTATCGTTAACTTGATTAATAATCATGGTGGCAGGGCCGTCGGGCTGACAGGTAAAGATGGCAGTTTAATTTTTGCTGAAAAACTACATGTTTCAAGTTCTTCTGATATTAAAGCATCGGAATTAATTGATTTGGGCCATGTTGGTAAAGTAGCCAGTATTGATACCAGCGTCATTGATATGCTGATTCATAGTGACTTTATTCCTGTTATTGCTCCAATTGGCGTAGGTAAAGATGGTGAGTCATACAATATAAACGCTGATTTAGTAGCGGGTAAAATTGCTGAGGTGCTCCAAGCAGAGAAATTGATTTTGTTAACAAACACCACTGGTTTACTCGATGCTGATGGTCAGTTGTTAACTGGTTTAAATGCTAAACAAGTCAATGACTTAATTGACGAGGGTGTTATATACGGTGGTATGCTGCCAAAAATTGGTTGTGCTCTAGATGCTGTTCAGTCGGGTGTGACAACTGCACATATTATCGATGGACGTGTTCAACACGCAGTATTGCTTGAAATGTTTACTGACGAGGGCGTGGGTACCTTGATCCGTGGAGGTGGTCGATGACTGAAGCAGTACCAACCAGTAGAGCTGAAACCAAACGTTCACGTCGTCAGGATATTCTGGAAGCACTTGCTTCTGAGTTAGAACAAAGACCGGGAGAGCGGATTACAACCGCTAAACTCGCTGCAAGCTTAGGAGTATCAGAAGCTGCTTTGTACAGGCATTTCCCGAGCAAAGCGAGAATGTTTGAAGGTTTAATTGGTTTTGCTGAAGAAACAGTTTTTGGTCTGATTCAACGAATTTTACAAGATGAACAAAATGCGTTGAATCGGATTGAAAAAATTATGACGCTTATGCTTGGCTTTTCTACAAAAAATCCAGGAATTACTAGTGTTTTAATGGGAACGGCTTTAACTGGTGAGACAGAACGTTTAAGACAACGCGTGAGTCAATTTTTTGACCGTCTGGAAACGCAATTCAGACAGATCTTGAGAGAGCGTGAGCTGACTTTGACACAGGCCGGAGGTCGACCTGTCAATGAAACTGCGAATTTACTACTCGCTGTTGTTGAGGGGCAAATGCAACAATATGTAAGAAGCAGCTACAGACAATCTCCTCTGATTGGCTGGGAACAAAAATGGCAGTTATTAACAAAAATGCTTGAGGTTTATGCATGATAAATGTTTGTCTGGTCGGTTCTGATATAAAGAAGGAACTTGCTCTATTGCAGAGCCAGCATAACATTACGACAAATGCACTTTACGAAACCTCGTTTGAAGCATTACTGGATGCTATTGAAAAATTGAGTCCAGATGTATTAGTGATCTCCGATCAAACTAACCAGCTTTCAGCCGATGAGTTATGTTTTTACGTCAGTTTAAGGCTATCGAAAACAAAGACCATCATCATTACTGACAAACCTGCCACATACGAACAATTAAAGCTATCAGGTTTTACATGCCGAGGCTTTGTTGCATTCGAACAAAGACACGCAATAGTCAGAGCAGTAAGAGTCGTTCATGATGGAGAGGCCTGGATTCCGAGGAAATTAGTGACAGATGTGCTTGATAAACTGGCCATAGAAGAAAAGCGACATAACCGCATTAATAACTAATTCTTTAATTCTCCCTGCATCATGGTACTAAATTTGCTTAGTTGAGGAACTTGCTAACGAAATGAGTATCATAAAAATGTGAACTCATTCACATTTACTGATGTGTTAGTACCAAAGTACAGTAGATCAAATGAGGCTCTCACGGCAATATTACGCCATGATGAATAAGTTACGCGTTCTGGTCTTCCCAGTTCAGCGATTAGGGGAATAAATATGGCTACAGAAATTGGTGTTGTAAAAGCGCTTATCGGCGCTGTAACAGTCACCTCCACGGATGGCTCTGTGAGAACATTACAAGTGGGTGATGTGGTTTATGCCAATGATTTAATTTCAACAGGTGCCGAAGGTGCTATTGAGATTGAATTTGCTGATGGCAGCGTAATGGATCTGGGTCGCAGTTCTCAAGCACTTTTAGATGCTGAAGTATTTGATCCAACAAATACGGATGTCGAGGATAATCAACAAGCCGTTACTGACGATGTTGATGCCATACAGCAAGCGATTTTAGAAGGTCAAGATCCTACTCAAGTAGGTCAGGAGACTGCTGCTGGTGCAGGTACTGCTAATGGCAACGAAGGCCATGATGCGGTGTTTATTGATTATCTAAATCCTGAACAAATTCCTGAAGCAGGTTTCGACACTATTGGCGTTAGTAATACTTTCGACTTCCCTGAGGCTGATTTACTTTTTGTTGATAATGGTGATCCTGAACAATCGGATATACCTCCCGTTACGCCTCCTTCTGGCGATATTGTTATTGAAGCCCCATCTAGCTTGGTTTCTGAAGGTGGTCTGCCTGAAGGACAGTCTGGTGGTTCTGCATCATCAACCCAAACTATCAGCCTGGATTTGGGCGGAAGTGATTTAAGCAGTATTTCGCTATCGACATCCGGAAATACGACAACCTTGTTAACCCTGGACGGTCAAGCCATTGACACTGCATGGGATAGTTCTACCGGCACATTGATTGGCTACATAAGTGGCACAGACTCAACTGATGCAAGTAACCAGATTTTTACAGTCACACTAAGTGACATCTCGAATAATCAAGCTTCATATACAGTAGAGCTTCTTAAACCTATTCGTGATGTTGATGGGGTTGCTGAAAATATTAATATTAATGTCAATGTCAGCAATAATGCTGGCGAGTCATCTTCTGCAAGTTTTGATGTAACCGTTCAAGATGATAATCCTGTTGCTAATCCTGCTCAGGAATCCATATCTGTCGGTCAGGCGGTTAATACAAACCTTCTTTTAGTTCTTGACGTCTCAAACAGTATGAATGAGACCACTGATTTTCAGGGGATGACAAAACTGGAAGTCATGATCAAGTCTAGCCTGAACTTAATTGAACAGTACGAAGCGTTGGGCGATGTCATGGTCAACTTAGTGACATTTAACAATGGTGCTGAGAATGCAACAAATATTTGGGTCGACACAGCTACCGCGAAAGACATCATCAACTCGCTCTCTGCGAGTGGAGAAACCAACTATGACGCTGCCTTAGCGGAAGCCGTTGATGCCTTCAATGACCCAGGTAAGATAGATGGTGCACAGAACATTGCCTATTTTATGTCTGATGGTGCGCCTAATGAAAGTAATCAAACAGATGCTGATGGGAATTATATCGGTGTTGGTATTGACAGCAGTGAACAACAGGCGTGGGAACAGTTTCTAGCTGACAATGATGTGACATCTTATGCTTTAGGAATGGGCGCTGATGCTGTAGCTAATGAGCTTGCGCCCATTGCTTATGATGGTGTTAAAGAAGCAGATGTTCCCGTCATTACCGTCACCGATTTTTCTCAACTTGCAGATGCATTATTGAAGACTGTGACCGGCAACAGTGTCTCGGGCGACCTACTTGACGGTGGTTTTCCCTCAAGTGCCGGAGCTGATGGTGGTTGGATTAGTCAGATCTCTATTGATGGTGTTGACTATACATTCGATCAGATAACCAATACAGCTTCAGCTGGCAGTTCTGCAGCAAGCTTTGATACAACAACTCATGTCTGGACAATTACTACCGCTAATGGCAGTGTCTTAACGGTAGATATGGACAGTGGTGAATATACATACAATGTTGGTGATTCTGCCAGTGGTAGCTTCTCAGAAGAGATCACCTATACCGTTACTGATGGCGATGGTGATACTGCCAGCAATACATTCACAGTCGATGTCGATGTTGATCTATCAACATTGGTGGTGAGTGATGATTTAGTCATTACTAATCAGGACTCTGTTGATATCCCTGACTGGGCTTTATTTGCTAATGACAGTGGTGCCGATGGTGAAACGTATACCCTAACAGACGCGACATCGGCTACAGATACTGTCTCTGTGAATGGCAATAGTGTTACTTTCAATGATACAGACAGCAATGGCGGTAGTTTTAGTTATCAGAACCAAGCTGGTGGTCAGACAGACTCTGCGAATGTTTCTGTCACACATGTCAATGGCAGTATCCTTGAAGGTTCATTTAGGGATGAAATTCTGATCGGTGGCAATGATGTTGATTTTATTTCTGGCGGTGCTGGAAATGATGTACTGATTGGTGGAATTGGTGGCAGCTATGAAGCTGGCTATAGGAAGGTCACGGCTAATGTCGCTTCAGGACAGACTGGGACAGGCAATGACAATCAATTTTCCTTTGCTTTGGCTGCATCAGTAGCGGCAGCAGCGCTATATGTGACGGAAATTCGCATTTCACTTGCTGATTTTGGCGGCATCTTTGATCAGATTGGTCCAGATAGCTATGCATTCACATTAGGAGATGGTTCAACTATATCAAGTGATGACATTCAGATGGTTACTGATGGTGATACTGATGAATTAGTGATCCGATTTGAGCCAGGTACGTTTACAGATGGCGATACTCTCACCTTTGGTATTGATACTGATGGTCGAGGAACGACTACAGGAGAAAACTTTGGTGCGCGGGAAATACCTTTCACTGTCTCCTTTAGTGATGGAACAAGTATTGATGGCACTTATCAGCCTGATACGACTAATGGTGGTAGCTCAGGTACAGTTCAAGACAATCCCACGGTTACGGAAACATTAGATGGCGGAGCAGGTGATGATATTCTCGTTGGTGGTGACGGTGAGCATATTCTCCTCGGTGGTGAAGGTAACGATACGCTAGTTGGCGGTGGTGGCAATGACATTTTAACCGGTGGTGAGGGTGCTGATTTATTTGTTTGGCACAATGGTGATCAAGGAACTGCAGCTACACCCGCGAATGATATTGTCACTGACTTCAATGGTACTGAAGGTGATAGCTTAGATCTTTCTGATATTCTTCAGGGAGAAGAAAGTAATGATATCACCGACTATATTTCTGTCGCTGAACAAGGTAATGACGTTGTGCTTTCTCTAACACCAGATGGTGATGGCGGTGATATGACGCAGACAATCACCTTACAAAATACCAGTATTGATCAACTGGTAGGCAGTGATGCGTCAGGTATGTCTAACGCAGACATTATCAACTCTTTGATTACTAGCGGTCAGATTCAAGTAGATCAAAGTTAAGTCAGGATTTGAGAAGAATAAAAAAGCCGACATTAGTCGGCTTTTTTATTTGCAAACTGAATAACAGTTACCAACAACCGACAGGACCAGTAGCACCTGTTTGAGTAATTGTTAGAGGTGTGCAGTTAGCATCATTAGCTTGAGATCCCTGAGCCGTGGCAACTATGGTATAAGCTGTCGCTGTTGGAGCAGGGTTAGCTGCAATAATGTAATACGCTGTTCCCGTCTTAGGCGATTGATTAAAAGGTAGAGTGTTATCAGCACCTGCATAAGTGAAGTTTTCTGTGTAATAGCGCTCCATATAACTCGCCAATTCCATTAAATCAGCTTGAGCATTAGCTCGTCGTGTTTGCCTAACTTGCTCTTGGTAAGATGGATAAGCTATTGCAGCAAGAATACCCAAAATGACGACGACAATCATCAATTCGATCAATGTAAAACCATTTTCTCTATGCTTTATGTTATTCATTTAATAACCATATTTCAGTGATATAAGGGATTTCATCATTATTATTACGACGCGTATTAAAACCAATGGCTGTGTCTTTATTCACAATAGGGCCTTTTTCCCCTTGTGGTACAAGACCATGCACGACTGTATTATGGTCAATAAGATATTGCTGGTTAGAAATCATTAACCTATCTGAAGACAGTGATGAATCCGTTACTGTTCCACTTTGGTTAAAAGTCTGTGCAGATGCCAACACAGGTATTAGTGCAGAGATAATGATTAAGCAGATTTTATTAAACATGCATATACCTTTAATCAGTTAGTTGTATCCAGGATCTTCTACCAAGTGAATCAGGATTTGCAGACTCTTCCTCTAAAATAAGCTCTCCTGTCTCTGCATCACTCATAAACTTAACTTCTGTAGAGCCAGAGCCTGGAACCCGCCTGCTGACCTTGGGTGGTGAAATAATACTGTCGTACCCTTTACCTGAAACAATAGGTACTTCAGTATCGGGCTCACCATCACCGTCAGTATCAACATAAAGATCCTTGGCATCAATCACGCCATCACCATTGATATCCAGTGGTTGATAAGTGAGTGGTAAGCCGGTGAGATAATCTAACTCCATTAACCAGCTGCTACCACCAAAATCGCATGCATCTTCTGAAGGAACGAGTGATGTAAAAATGACTTTCTCATCTCTGATAATGGCTTCGGAGACCTGGCGTTCTCCTAAATTATCGCCAGAAGATGCACTGACAAGATCGACAAACCAACCCCGATCATCTGTTGATGTAATTCCCCAACGGATCTTTTCATCTGGTTCAGAAGCTGAAATGGTTCTATAGTTATTACCAAGTATCGTAAACTCTGCCATAGATCGTTTATTTAACTGAGAACGTGAAAATTCATAACGAGTAAAAGAGCTGGATTCAGTGCTATACACTCTCGGATCCCAAATGGCGTAAAAACTCTGAGTAACTTGATTGTTTGGAGTATTGTCACCGACTTCAAAGTATTTGCCTGTACCGAAAAGGATTAAATAACCATCTTCAGTTTTATGCTTCTCAACTTTTAAAGGTGTTGTAATCGGTTGGATATTATCTTCACTACAGCTGGTGCCGAAGCATGCGGAATATAAAGGTAGAGGTTTACTCGTGTCTGGATCTTTGTATGTGAAGTCCCAATCATTCTTGTTGCTACTACTTATTTCAATACTCCATACATTGCCAAACATATCACCTGCATATATCAAGTCTGTCGTCCCGTCTTGATTGACATCAATAGCAGTCGGAGTAGCGATACCATTAGGACGTGATTGTTGAGTAGGATCTTCATTTCGACCTGTCTGAGTATCAAATTTGCTTATTAAGCTACCTGTCTGCAGGTCTACTATGTAGATGTAACCGTTGCCATCTTCACTGTCATTACTAGCATTATTCGCTGTACCATCAATATCGTTGTCAAAGGTATTATTGTAGCCACTGCTAAATAATGCAGCCCATTTACCATTGTTTAATCTAACAATATTGGCATCTCCCATGGTATAGCCCATATCAGGATCATTTTTATCGGTAAATTCCCACAGAACTTTTTTTGCTGCTTCAGTTTCATTAGAGAAGGCTGCTGGGTCAGTGATATCTAAGGCCAAATAACCTTGGCCTCCAGCGCCGAGACCGGAAATCAAGACAGTGTGCCAACTGCTATCAAAGAATGCATCCACAACAGTTGGGCTGGCATCAACGTAATACCTGTGTGAATAACTTGGTGACGACAGATCTTTCAGATTCTTATAAATGCTATTAGGAACATAGGCAAATTTTTCAATTCCTGTATCGGCATCGAATGCGTGCAACATGCCATCATTCGCCCCTACATAAATCATTTCAGGGCGAGTAAGGTAGTCATTTACAAATTCAGAGTAAAGCACCGAATCTTCTGGTTCATCATCTTTAGAGCGATTACCCCATTGGTCATAATAGTCTGAGCCTGGATAGCCAACTAATACCGGAGATGAGTTAATAATATCCCCAAGCAGTTTTGTCCGAGTTCTATAGATACCGTTATTCTGACTTTGCTCTTTTGTTCTCACTCCTCGAAGATAGTTTAAAGTATCTTCATTACCTAAAAAGGTCTGTTGACTCGCATTTAGAGCATCCCATTGAAAAGCATAACCATCATTACCATCGGAAGTGAATATAATTCTTTGACCCGCATCAGGAATTTTCTCAGCTGCATCCCACAAACTCGAGCTAAGCAACTGCCCATCACTATCAAAGCCAAAGGCTAAAAGTCTACCTGTCCAATTACCACTATTAAACCGTGCTTGATAGACTTTACTATCACTTGTGATGGCGCCGGAGTTGACAGCAACAGCTGCAGATGAAGACGTTCTGGATGAAATGTTTTGTAAGATTCCTGACAAAGACTCGGCAAATTCGTCAGGATCTGCTGCACTGAAAAAATTACCATGACTGTTTATTGCAGCATGCCATAAATCGTCTATCTTAGCTGGATTAGAATTATTTGGATCCGACCAAGACTTAGTTGGAGGGCTGGAAGATAACGCAGCTAAGTCAGTTTCCGGATCCAGTGAACCTTTAACCCCGAGGCCCACTGTAAATGTCACCATATGCTGCCAGAAAGCAGGATCTTCAGTATTGGTTGGTACTTTATTCTCTAGATCTGAGCGGAGGTCTCTTTTCCAATAATGCATAGCAGTATCTGCCAGAGTATTTGACCATGAATCAGCAAATGGTGGTGATGCTATATAGGTATAGTCATCATCATCTGGACCGGAGATTGTGACGCCATTGCTATTATCAACATTTCCAAGTCCGGGACTTCCCCCATTCCAATAACCATCTGTGGTCAGTATATGATAGCTCTGACGACATGTAAGATGAGCAGAAGAATCATCTGTACCAGGAGTCGCACCCCATGGCCCTCTGTTATCAGTTCTTTCAAAATATTTACCAACACTATCAGCTGCCGATCTTAATGGCGTACCGTAATTATTAATTACGTGTTCGTAAAGGTTATCGTAGAATGCTGTTCTATTCGCACCGCTAAATTTTCTAAGTCCTTTGACTAAGGCTTGACTGCTATAAATGCCATCGATCGTCCGACCTCCACCATTTATGGCTGCAAAACCAACACGAATATTCTCGGATTGCGTTGCAAATGCTCGCCCCACACCAGCTCGTGCTGTCAGAATTCTAGAACGATAGTACTGGAACCAGTTAGCAAAATTTTGTATTTCTTCATCACGCGTTCGAGTCGTACCGTTTGGACTGGTAAAATTTGTACTAGATGGAGTGGAGTCAGTAATTCTGACTCTTGTGTAGCGGGAGCGATCCAGTCGTAATGCCTCTGAGTCTGAAGCGCTTCCATTGTATTTATAGTATGTGATCGGCCAAAAACTATGGTTACCATTACATGGATCTCCATAAGCACTATCAAGCCTACTCCCATGTTTGAACCAGCATGCATACTGTGTTTGTTGAGCTTTTAAATTAATACTTCCACGAGAAGGATCAGCCGGATTATACAAGGCCGCTGCAGGGTTTGCATTCCCCATACTGGAACCATCAGCCTTACTCCAAGGAACATAGGTCACATCTGGATTGTAAAAAACCGCGTTATTAGCTGATGAGCGAGAGAAGAAGTTATGCACATTGTCATCATCAAAATTTGCAATTTGGTTGTTATATGTCACGCCACCATATAAGTTAGATGGCCTCGGAAAAAGGTAGTTTCCGTAATGTACGTTCTCATCAGGCATGACTTCCCATTGCATGGAACCAGAGTCATCTAGGGTGAACATAATATTGGGGTCGACCACACCACCTAAATACAGCGGTACATTGCTAATATTGAGATTAGCTGCTAAAGATGCAAATGAGTAGGTACTTAATAAAACGAGTGCTGTCAAAGAGGATAATTTATTCATTTTTTTACCTCATACGGACTACGGTCTGAAGAAGCACAACAGATTGTGCTGATCCTCCTACGCCACGAGCAGTGATGCGATAGAATTTTGGCTGCCCTTCAATATATTCTGTGGCTTGATTCCCATTAGCATTTCCAAGCTTTTTAATTTCTTCAATTATGTAACGTGGATTTGTACTCGCGCCTTGAGGTCTTGCAACGGCTGTACCATTAAGAGACCACCAGGCAGAGTCCCTTTGTTGCCACCATGGGGCCGCATTTGCGGGAGCGGGATTCATTGCGTTTCTGGTCCAACAACCCGTTGCTCCATTAGCAGAGCAGATAGGTAGATTGGCCCAATTAAGTACCACCCCTTCGCCTGCTCGTAATGCAATTTCAGCCGCTTTAAAGGCGATATCCCTGTCGATTTGATTGGCGGTCATTTTCTCCTCCATGACGCCTGTCCGCATAGCGAATATTCCAATCATAGTGAGTAATAACAGCATAACAAGGCTCACTACCAAAGCGGCACCGGATTGTTTATATGTCATAACATCTGGTTCCTGAGAGCTATGGTTTTGGTAAAAACTTGCCGAAGTCGGCGGTCATTAGGATTAATCACATTTCCTTCGAGTGTATATGTACTATTGCCAATTGCCACATCATCATTTTGAAGAGGATCAAGATTAATCATGACCAATGATATTCGGACACTGATTACATCTTTCCAATCATTAACGGCATTGGCTTTGACATACTGATCAACACTGAAGTCGCCATTGGTATCCTCCCCATACTCGACTTGCATTTGTTCAACACCTTCTATGATTACATCAGCATTTTGTCCCAGTACTTTTTGATACAGAGAAGGATAATTATTTGGGGCTGGGCCGTTTCGAACAAAAAATGTGTGTGTTGTGATGGTATTTAACCAACCATTACTGAGTCCATTGAGACCTAAGTCAACTTTGCTATTTCCAGGGACGCCAATATTGATGTCATGCAAGAGATCTCCAGTGACTGATGGATCATTAGTTACTTGGAAAATAACACTTTTTTCACAGTCTGAAGCCACCACTATATTGGCACAAGCGCCTGGAGTAGCCTCAGTAGCAGGGTCGCAGCTCTCCAGTGGGTTGTCTTTTGGGATTTGAATAGGGGCAGCAGGATTCTGGCTAGGATCAAAGTGACTGACCTCGATAATTAGATTGTTGACTGTACGTAGGGTAAAAACATCACTGCCTGGCAAGGCGTTATTAATCCCGGCAGGTAATGCTGGGGTCCAGCCTCCATTATTGTTGGCTTCATGACCAAACACAGGCTCGTCAAAATCCCAGAAATAATTACCTTTGGTATTGAGATGGTTTTCTACATTTTTTCCTGCAGCTTGTGAAGGAATTGAATTACAGCCTACATAACCAGCTCGGTCTAGTAGAGAAGATATATGATGAATCGCGTAACGCCCATCTTCTTGCATCCGTGCTTTCATATCTTGAATACGGTATGTCTGTCGTGTACTTATAAACAGTTCTATTACTCCAGCAATAAGCAAGAGCCCAATGACAAGTGCCACCATGAGTTCAACTAATGAAAAACCTTTTTGCTTATTCATATCGCACTTACCAGAACCATCGTAGACGTGGCGTAATCACCATAGTTAGTATTTGCATCACCCAACTGGATATCTGACCAACTGACTGTGATAGTGCAGATGAAGGGCTGATTCACGAGATAGTTTCCACATACCACTTGTCCTTGACCTGCCGGAAGATAAGCTGCCAAGGCTGCTCGCCACTCACGCAGATCCGTATCAGAAACGCTATTACCGGCTGGTGTACCTTGATTGAAAAGAATGTCATAGTTTTTAGCATATGCAGCCGTTGTGTTTGCCTTCATGCGTTCTAATATGCTGCCAGCAAGAATATTCGCTTGTGTTTTTATGCCAGCTGTTGTGTTGGCTTTAAGAGTCGTGACTTGTAAATGTGCCATACCAAGTAAACCGATAGCCAGAACGAATACAGCCACCATGACTTCTAGTAAAGTAAAGCCAGCTTGTTGAGTCCTCATGGGCAAACATTCCCAATAGAAATTCTGGTGCTGCCAGACTGATTCAGGGTAACAATTCTTTCATTACTGCCTGTCGAACAAAAAGTGATATTGCCATTTGGAAAACCTAATGTAGATAGAATTTCACCGGTTGGCATAAATCGAAATCCACTGCCTGTATTTCCGACAGCGACTGACGTAACGCTGTCCAAGGCATTTTGTTGAGAAAGAAAGCAGTCTTGATTCTCTGCACAAACGGCCCCAACATCTCCCAGCGACTCATTAGCATCCCAGTCAGTAAAAACATTCCAGCCACTACTCCAGTCACCATTGATAACAGGTAGCATGGTGACTTGGATGCCTCTTCTGATGGCTTCGCTGCGTGCCAGTTGCATGGTGCCCATAAAGTCATTTGCTGTGGTGATAAGGCGGTGGTCTCGAATCATCTGTGAAAAACTCGGCGCAGCAATAGCTAATATGATGGCGGCGACCGCAAGAGTTACCATCAATTCAACTAGAGTAAATCCTTGATTAAATTTGTCTTTTACCACTTTATTCAGCCCTCTCCATGGGATCGGTTTTAGCCTTATTTATTTTCTCAGTCAAGTTTCAATCAATAGACTTTGTGGGGCTCGTCTCATATTTGAAAAAAAACTGTGAATATCAGTCATATCGTCGTTTTTAGTGTAACAACAAGGCGGCAATAGGGGGAAATCTTTGCCGCTAATTTCGACCGCTACATTGCCGAACTAATGGTGACTTATCGGCAATTCATACAGTTAGTTTAGTTGGCACGTTAAATGCTCAATGACAATTGTAAATGAGGATGGAGGCGTATAAATGCCGATTAATTTTGATAGTGCAATTGGAATTCATGCTGATGCATTACGTGTGCGTTCACAGCGTGCGGAGCTACTTGCCACCAATATGGCCAATGCCGATACGCCTAATTATAAAGCCCAAGATATTGATTTTAGGGAAGCTTTGAATAATGCGATGACCGGGTCAGCGCCTGGTCAATTAAACACGACTAATCAAAAACACTATTCCACAAACCCGGAATCAAATGGTTTGATGGGACCGATTCAATACCGGGTAGCATCACAGGATTCTTTGGACGGCAATAGTGTGGATGAAGAAGTGGAGCAGGCACAATTTATGCAGAATGCTGTTCAGTATCAGGCCAGCCTGCAATTTTTGGGTGGTAAGTTCAACTCGCTGACACGGGCACTGAAAGGAGAATAGGCACTATGTCGTTATTTAATATTTTTGATATTGCCGGAAGTGGTATGAGTGCTCAGTCTCTACGTCTGAATACAACGGCAAGTAATCTCGCCAACGTCGATAGTGTCAGCAGTAGCATTAATCAGACGTATAAAGCCAGACAACCTGTATTTGCAACCGTGTTGGATAATGCTCAAGAAGGTTATAAGCAGGGCGCTGTTCAAGTTCAGGGCATTGTCGAAAGTCAGGCTCCTGTCAGGCAGGAATATAACCCGAGCCACCCAATGGCAAATGAAGATGGCTATATTTTCCACTCAAATGTGGATCCGATTACCGAAATGGCAAATATGATGTCCGCGTCACGTTCCTATCAAAACAACGTTGAAATCGCGAATACCTCAAAACAATTGCTGTTAAGAACATTACAGTTAGGGCAATAAGGAGGGGTGAGAGATGGCTGTGAGCGGAATTAACGATAACAACCCGTATGCATTCTTGAACTCGACTAGTTCAACAGAAGAAAAAAATAAAGATGCTGGCACACTGGGGATGGAAGATTTTATGTCCCTGATGACAACGCAGTTAAAGTATCAGGATCCGATGAATCCCATGGAAAATGGTGATTTTCTTGGGCAAATAGCGTCTTTTGCTCAGGTAACAGGCTTATCTGACCTGCAGGATTCTTTTTCTACTTTTGCCAATTCGATGCAATCTAATCAGGCATTGCAGGGATCATCGCTAGTTGGGCGAACAGTGCTAATCCCTTCATCAATAGGTAACTTAACGGCAACAGATGGTTTATCCGGTCGGATAAATGTTGCCGATCCTGTTACAGATTTGAAAGTGAAAATTTATGACGAGGCGGGTGTTGTAGTACGTACTATCGACATGGGCTCAGCCTCAGGTTATACCGATTTCACCTGGGATGGCTTTGATGATAATGGCGAAGCTATGCCGGAAGGTGTTTATCAATTCAAAGCCTCGGGTACGGTTGATGGCTCGAATACAGCTTTTGCTACCGGTGTTTTAGCTCAGGTGTCGAGTGTTTCAATCAGTTCGACCGATGGATTGATAGTGAATCTGGCCGGAATTGGTTCGGCGTCATTTAGTGAAGTTGTTGAAATTCTTTAGGAGAATATCTTATGTCATTTAGCACAGCTTTAAGTGGTTTGAATGCGGCAACAGCCGATCTAAACGTCAAATCAAACAATATTGCTAACGTCAACACGACCGGCTTTAAGATGTCTCGTGCAGAGTTTGGTGACGTTTTTGCCGTTTCAGCCTTTGGATCAACCAATCAAACAGCCATTGGTAGTGGTGCCGTATTGCAAAATGTGGCTCAGCAGTTTAACCAAGGCAATCTTGAGTTCACGGACAATTCGTTAGATTTGGCGATAAGTGGACAAGGCTTTTTTGCCTTAGCTCCCGAACTCGACAGTGGTGAGGTTATTTACACTCGGGCAGGTGAGTTCGGTGTTGATAAAGATGGATATATTGTCTCAAATGAAGGTTGGTATCTAAGAACTTTCCCTGTGGATGAGCAAGGTAACATTTCAGCAACCAGTATGAATGCGACATCGCCTATTCAATTACCGGCATCTGTTGGTGCACCTGAAGCGACTACAGAGTTGAAAATCGCCACCAATTTACCCTCTACATCTGATGGGATTATTGATAGTGGTACTGGGGGGATTTTAGCCATCGACCCAACCGACGATACAACCTACAGTTATACAACCTCAGCAACAATTTATGATTCACTCGGTAATGAACATATCGTGACTACCTATTACCAGCATATCGATGAGGCGGCATTAGATGGCGGTGTCCCTGTGGGTGATAACCAATGGCAAATGGCTGTTTACGTTGATGGTGGTGAAGTCAAAGGTGGTACGGATGGGGTTCCCTATGCTCTAGAAACGGATGCCCGTATTAGTTTTAATGCTGATGGCACATTGAATCAGGTTGATGCTGATCCAAGTACTGCAGGTATTGATCCCATTGCTCTCACCTTCACTGATGGTGGGGCGACTGAGTGGATGAGTGGTGCCGAAACGCAAACAATTACATTATCGCTTAACGGCTCAACCCAGAACTCTGGCAGTTTTAATGTGGGGGCTCTCACTGTTAATGGTTTCCCAACTGGTCGTCTGACTGGGGTGGATGTGAGTGAAGAAGGCTTAATCAGAGCTAACTATAGTAATGGTCAAGCGATCCCTATCGGGAAAATTGCTATGGGTAACTTTGCTAATCCTCAGGCGCTGAACAAAATTGGTAGTACTGCCTGGAAAGAAACCACAGATTCTGGCCCGGTCATTGCAGGAGAAGCTGCAACAGGTAGTTTTGGTCAAATTCAGGCGGGTGCATTAGAAACATCCAATGTTGATTTGACGGCTGAGCTGGTGGGACTGATTACTGCACAACGTAACTTCCAGGCTAACTCTAAAGCGATCGAGACAAATAACGCCATTACTCAGACCATAATCAACCTGCGATAACGTTTTTCTTTAAAAGTGCGCTGTCTCTGACAGCGCATTGAGGGCAGAAATAATGGACCGTAGCTTATATATCGCCATGAACGGGGCTCAACAGACTATGTTGGCCCAAGCAGCTAACGCCAATAATTTGGCAAATGTGAATACCACTGGTTTTCGGGCGGACTTTGAACAGTTTAGAAGTATGCCGGTATTTGGCGAAGGTTTACCCAGCCGTGTTTATTCAATGCTGGAGCGACCACAAACCGATTACCAAACAGGGTCTATTCAATCTACTGGACGTGATCTGGATATTTCTGTTCAAGGTGAAGGCTTTATTGCTGTTCAGGGTAAAGATGGTCGTGAAGGTTACACGCGTGCTGGTGATCTTCATGTGACGGAAGCGGGACAATTGGTTACAGGTACCGGACTTGCCGTGATGGGTGAGGGGGGACCGATAGCTATTCCCCCAGCCCAGACAATCGATATCGGCAGTGATGGAACGATTTCTATCCGCCCTATAGGCGAAGCGGCAAATGCACTTGCCGTATTAGACCGGATTAAATTAGTCAAACCAGATTTGCAACAAGTGTTTAAGGATTCAGATGGCCTTATGCGGATGCAGGATGGTTCTGAAGCACCTTTAGATGCGACGGTCACAGTTGCCTCCGGTACTTTAGAGGGCAGTAATGTCAATGCGGTAGGTGCTCTGGTTAATATGATCGAGTTGCAGCGACAGTATGAAATGCAAGTCAAAATGATGGATACAACACAAGAAAATAGTGCAGCATCGGCACGTTTAATGCAGATAAGTACTTAAGCAATTAGCGTTAACACGACGATTGCATAAGACTTCAGGAGACGATTATGAATCAGGCTTTGTGGATTGCCAAAACTGGCCTAGATGCCCAGCAAACACGTATGTCAGTTATTTCCAACAATCTGGCTAACGTTAATACAACCGGGTTTAAACAAGACCGAGCGGTGTTTGAAGATTTGCTATATCAAACAATAAGACAGCCAGGGGCACAATCTTCAACAAGTACACAACTGCCATCAGGCTTGATGATTGGTACAGGTGTCAGAACGGTTGCGACGGAAAAATTACATACTCAAGGTAATATTATCCAAACTGAACAAGCATTGGACATTGCCATTAATGGCCGAGGCTTTTTTCAGATTTTAATGCCAGATGGAACGCTGTCTTATACACGTGATGGTACGTTTCAACTTAACTCTGATGGTCAGGTTGTGATGTCGAATGGTAACCCCTTAGAGCCAGCTATTACGATTCCAGCAGATGCACAAAGTATTACGGTAGGGTCTGATGGTACGGTAAGTGTGACTCAGCCTGGTACGGCGACACCAACGATTGTCGGCAATATTGAGTTAGCCGACTTTGTGAATCCGACGGGTTTGCAACCAATAGGTGAAAATTTGTTTCAGGAAACCGGAGCAAGTGGCACCCCCATTACCGGTACACCTGGGTTGGATGGGTTTGGTCAGACCGTTGGCGGAGCTCTGGAAACATCGAATGTTAATGTGGTAACAGAGCTGATCAATATGATTGAAACTCAGCGTGCGTATGAAATGAATTCAAAAGCCATTTCAACATCCGATCAGATGTTGCAGTACGCCAGTCAGAACCTTTAGTCATAGCTTCGGGCTACTTGTTGTCCCCCACCAAGTAGCCCTTTTCTTTTTCACCTTCTTGGTTTTTCATTTTTTTTGGCATGAACTCTGCTTCACTTTCTAGGTGAAGTACGTATTTTTTCGGAGTGTCAAAATGAAGACAATTGCCCCATTTTTAGTGTTTATTGCTGTGGCAATGTTAACCGGCTGCTACAACAATGAGGTTAAACGAGACCCTGCCTTTGCTGCAGTACGTCCAGCTCCGATTGAGCCACAAGATAATTATGACGGTGCCATTTTTGACGCACGCAATAATATTTCCCTGTTTGAAGATTATCGTGCTAGACGCGTAGGCGATATTTTGACGGTGAAGTTGGAAGAACAGACTGACGCTGAAAAAGAGACGGAAACAACAGTGGATAAGTCGAATAATAATTCCATTGATAATCCAACCTTGTTTGGAACAACACCACAATTTAATCTCCCCGGCCAACTACCGTTAGCTAATACAAAAGACAACAATTTAGCCTTTGGCGTAAATTCAACCAGTAAATTTAAAGGTGCCGGGGATAGTGATCAGAATAATAAATTGACCGGCAATATTAGTGTGTCGGTGGTTGAAGTATTACCCAATGGCAACATGGTCATTCGAGGTGAGCGAGTGATTACCATAAATCAAGGTAATGAATACATACGTTTGTCAGGGATGATTAGTCCAAGAGATATCGAGGCAGATAATTCTATTTCGTCTATTCGCATTGCCGATGCTCAGATTTCTTATGTGGGGGATGGCCCGACTAATGATGCCAATGTGATGGGCTGGTTAAGTCGATTCTTTGTTAGCGCATTGATGCCTTTTTAAAGGGTAAAAGTTATGAAGTTCAGAGTATTTATTGCATTCGCATTATTAGTGAGTTCAGGCCTTGCCTGCGCCGAACGGGTTAAAGATCTGGCCTCCATTGCTGGCGTGCGTAGTAACCAATTAATTGGTTATGGATTGGTGGTGGGTCTCAATGGCACGGGCGATAAGACAAAGTTCACCGGACAAAGCCTAAGAAACATGTTAGTGGAAATGGGGATTAATATCCCACCGGGCACTGACCCTAAAAGTAAAAACGTGGCGGCCGTGTCTGTACATGCCGATTTACCGCCGTTTGTTAAGCCCGGTCAAACCATTGATATTACTGTTTCTTCATTGGGTGATGCCAAGAGTCTTCGCGGTGGCAGTTTATTAATGACGCCATTAAAAGGGGCTGATGGACAAATTTATGCCATGGCACAAGGCAATTTAATTGTCGGCGGTTTTGGCGCTGATGCTGCTGATGGCTCAAGGTTAACGGTCAATATTCCCAGTGCCGGGCGGGTACCGAATGGGGCAACAGTTGAGCGAGCAGTCAGAAATGCATTGAATGTTGGGGATTCTATTATTCTTAATCTACACAGTCCCGATTTCACCACGGCCAGTCGATTAAGTGATGCCATTAATCATACATTGGGCAAAAATACGGCGTTTTCGATGGATGCATCTTCGGTCAAAGTGAACGCGCCGCGCGATCCTAACCAGCGTGTTCCATTTATGTCCTTAATCGAGAATTTAGAGTTGAATCCAGGTGAAGCACCCGCCAGAGTTGTGGTCAACTCACGTAGTGGCACGATTGTGATTGGGCAGCATGTGCGGGTGAGCCCTGCTGCAGTGACGCATGGTAATTTATCGGTCACTATCTCGGCTAACCCAGAAGTCAGTCAGCCAGAACCTTTTTCGCAAGGACAGACGGTTGTAACGCCTAACTATAATATTAATATTACGGAAGAAAATAGCCGGATGTTTGTCTTTAATCCTGGGGTGTCGCTCGATGAAATTGTACGTGCGGTTAATCAGGTCGGTGCGGCGCCTGGTGATTTAGTGGCTATCCTCGAAGCATTGAAACAGGCCGGCGCACTTAAGGCTGACTTAGTGGTTATTTAGCGATGGCTTATGAGTCTAATATTGCCCGGTCAGCAGTTGACTTTCACGGCCTGAACCAACTACGCGAACAAGCGGTAAAAGAGGTGGATAGTCAGCAAACGTTGAAGCAGGTTGCCGGTCAGTTTGAGTCACTATTTATCAATATGATGCTGAAGTCGATGCGTCAGGCAAGTCTAGGTGACGGGGTATTTGACTCATCCCAAAGCAAAATGTATCAGGATATGGCTGACCAACAACTGGCTTCTGATTTATCTATGCGTGGTGGGCTCGGACTACAGGAAGCAATTATCCAACAGTTGGGGAGTTATCAGCTCCAGTCAGCTCAGCCAGCCAAAACGGGCCAGAGCTATAGTTACGACACAGTAACGATAAGACCTGCTCTTGCTAAAAAAGTAAACGAGCTGATGTTAAAGCAGATACGTGATATTCACGCTGAAAACATCGACACAGATTCGACAACAGAATTGAAAGATATTGGTGCCGTGGTCTTTGACTCACCTCAAGATTTTGTAAAAACACTCTGGCCTTATGCACAACAGGCTGCAGATAAAATTGGTGTTGCACCTGAGGTAATTTTATCTCAAGCCGCTTTAGAAACAGGCTGGGGCAAGTATGTTCTCAAAGATAAGGCTGGAGAAACAAGTTTCAATCTCTTCAATATCAAGGCTGGTAAAAGTTGGACTGGTGATAGTGTCAGTAAAGTGGCACTCGAATATCGTGATGGTAAGGCTTATAACGAAGCGTCTCAGTTCCGCTCTTATGAGTCATATCAGGATAGTTTCAATGACTATATTGAGTTTCTGCAAACTCAGCCTCGCTACCGTGATGCATTAAAACACACGGGTAATGCTGATGCCTTTGTTGAACAATTGCAAAAAGCCGGCTTTGCAACCGACCCTAATTATTCCGACAAAATTAAACGTATTATGAATAGTGACATTCTGGCACGAATTTCGCTGGAGTCAGACCATGCATAATCACGCTGACGAGTTAAGGAGCATGCCATGAGTCTGCTAGGGATTGGGACATCGGCATTATTAACGGCCCAAGGTAATTTATCGACGACCAGTCATAACATTAGTAATGTTAATACTGAGGGCTACACACGCCAGCGTGCTGACCAAGCGACACGTACACCTGATTATAAAGGGGATATCTATTTTGGTACGGGTGTTCAGATAACGTCCGTCGAACGTGTATATGACACTTTTCTCGCGAGTCAGGTCAGAACTTATACAGCGCAGGAAGCCGCCCAGAGAAGCTATCTAAGTTATTCTCAACAGGTGGATGATCTGCTCGGCTCAGAAGACTTGGGCTTGAGTACAGGTATCAGTCAATTCTTCAATGCGGTGAATGAGGTAGCAAACGATCCGACATCGATCGCTGCCAGACAATTAATGCTGACTCGTGGTGAGTTGCTAGCAAATCGTTTTAATACCATGGATTCGCAGCTGACTCAGCTGGATGAGCAAGTGGATTACGATATTACTGTTGCTGTAGATGACATCAATAATTTATCGAAAAGTATTGCCGAGCTAAATGCTGCGATCACTGCTGCTAGTGGTGCTGGTGGTACGCCAAACGATCTGATGGATAAGCGTGACAAACTGATTACGGATCTTTCAGAGATCGTCTCAGTGAACGTGATCGAACAGTCGAATGGTACAACAAATATTTTGATTGGTAATGGGCAAGCCTTAGTCGCTGGTACGAAAAGTATGACTCTGACTACGGTGACCGATACCTCCACGACCCCACCAAGATTAGGCATTGGCTATGGCGATAGCAGTACTAATATCACTAGTCAGTTATCAGGTGGCACCTTAGGCGGGGCTTTGGAGTTTCGTGACACGATTATCGATGATGTCAGAGCTGAACTTGATGTGTTGGCTCAAGCGGTGGTGGAAGGTTTTAATGCTGTCCATAACAATACAACCAATATTGCCAATGGTGGGCAGGGATCGGTTGATTTAGATGGTAATGATGGCGGAGACTTCTTTGACCCGGCAAATATTACCGCCGCCACTATTTCAGTGGCAATAAGCGATCCTCGTGCCATTGCCGCCTCATCAAAGTTTGATGCGGCAACAGGCACCGTGAATATTTCTGGCTCAGGTAATAATGAAAACGCATTAGCCTTGGCTAACCTGGAGACAGATAAAACATTAGTAACTATCGCACCTGGGGTAACTCGTTCCCTATCAGAAGGGTATGCCGTGTTGGTTTCAGATGTGGCCACACGTACACAGCAAGCGGAAGCCAGTCAGGAAACACAACTTGCGTTGTTACAACAAACAGAACAGCGCTTTGATGCGGTTGGTGGGGTTAATCTGGATGAAGAAGCTGCACAGCTCATCAAGTTTCAGCAAGCCTATCAGGCGGCTTCCCAGATTATTATCGTGTCCAACACGATTTTTGATTCGCTGATTAATGCTGTTTAGGAGATTATCATGAGAATTTCGACATCCTATATTCAACAGCAAAGTGTGGACACGATGCTTGCCCAGCAGAAACAGCTGGCCGATACGCAGTTACAAGTCTCCACCGGCCAGCGAATTCTAAGGCCTTCTGATGACCCGGTAGCCGCGGTAAAGTCACTCAATTACGAGCGTGAAGTCAGCATTAATGAGCAGTATCAGGCGAATGCAGATGTGGCGAACAATAAGCTCAATGCGGCTGAAAATGCCTTAACCAGTGCGACGGATATTGTTCAACGGATTCGCGAACTCGCAGTTCAGGCGCTGAACGATACCAATGATGCTAATGCCAGAACAGGTATTGCGGAAGAAATTGATGAGTTGAATAAATCGTTGGTCAGTCTGGCGAACACGACCGATGCTAACGGCGAGTTTTTATTTTCTGGTTATCAATCTTTCACACAAGCATTCGATACCACAACATTTGCCTATGGTGGCGATAGCGGTCAACGCAGTATGCGTGTAGGAAGTGATTACTCAGTCGAAGCAACTTTTCCCGGAGATGAGCTATTTGTTATCACTAACGCTGATAGTTCAACACAAGCCATTTTTCAGACGATCGATGAATTTTCAACCGCGCTAAAAGCTAATACTATCGGTACAGCACCTAATAATGGTGAATTCTTAGATAATATGTCGACAGCCATTGATTCATTAACTACAGCAAGAACCGCTGTTGGTGCTCGAATCAATTCTATTGACCAGCAACGCAGCATTAATGAAGACAGTCTGACCAGCCTTGAAACGAGTCTGACTAAATTAAAAGACTTGGATTATGCGGAAGCGATTTCACGTTTAAACTCGCAAACGACAGGCTTGCAAGCGGCTCAACAAGCCTATGTCAAAGTGCAAGGGCTGTCCCTGTTTAACTTTTTATGAAACACTGACATAACTCTAACTATTATCAGTTATAAAATATGAAGGCAGTGATTCTGGCTGGTGGCTTAGGTACTCGTATTAGCGAAGAGTCTATAAATAAGCCAAAACCAATGATAGAGATAGGTGGAAAGCCTATTCTCTGGCATATTATGAAAATCTATTCACATCATGGTGTGAATGATTTTATTATCTGTTGCGGTTACAAGGGCTATTTGATTAAAGAGTATTTTGCGAATTACTTTTTGCATATGTCGGACGTCACCTTTGATATGCAAAATAATAAAATGCATGTTCATGAAGCCCATGCCGAACCCTGGAAAGTGACGTTGGTCGACACCGGTGATGATAGTATGACAGGTGGTCGTATCCGTCGGGTTGCTGACTATGTAAAAGATGAAGACGCCTTCTGTCTGACTTATGGTGATGGAGTTGGCAACATTGATATTACGGCGAGCATACAGTTCCATCAACAACATGGAAACTTGGCTACAGTCACAGCAGCCTATCCTCAAGCAAAATTTGGTGCATTGGATATACATGATGATCGGGTAGTGAACTTTCAGGAAAAACCGAAAGGTGACAATGGGATGGTCAGTGGTGGTTTTTTTGTGTTATCGCCCAAAGTGATTGATTACATTAGTGATGATCGAACTAGTTGGGAGGGGCGTCCACTGGAAAAATTGGTCGCAGAGCAACAGCTACGTGTTTTTCGCCACGAAGGTTTCTGGCAACCCATGGATACGCTTCGTGATAAGCAACACCTTGAACAACTCTGGCAGTCAGGTCAGGCACCATGGAAAGTCTGGTGATTGATCCCTCTTTCTGGCAAGGAAAATCTGTTCTGGTTACCGGGCATACTGGGTTTAAAGGAAGTTGGCTCAGTCTATGGTTAAATGAACTGGGGGCTAACGTCACGGGGTATGCTTTAGCTCCGGCGACAAACCCTTCCATGTATGACTCACTTGCTCTAGATGACGAGTTGGATTCGATAGTTGCCGATATCAGTGATCTGGCTACTTTATCTGTGACCATCAAGACATTACAGCCAGACATTGTCTTTCATCTAGCTGCACAATCATTGGTTAAACCTTCCTATGATGATCCCGTAAATACCTATCAGACGAATGTGATGGGCACAGTTAATGTGCTGGACGCAGTACGACATTGTCCTTCTGTGAAAGCTGTGGTGATCGTCACCTCTGATAAATGTTACGAAAATTATGAGTGGTCATGGCCTTATCGTGAAAACGACCGACTGGGTGGGCATGATCCATACAGTAATAGTAAAGGCTGTGCAGAGCTGGTCACGGATTCATACCGTAAATCCTTTTTTGCCGATAATAAAACGGCCATTGCAACGGCACGTGCAGGTAATGTCATTGGCGGTGGTGACTGGTCTGACTATCGATTATTGCCAGATTTGATTAAGGCAAAACAAAACACACAGCCATTAGAAATCCGGCATCCCGCCGCGATTCGTCCTTGGCAACATGTTTTAGATCCATTATCAGGGTATCTGCAATTGGCACAGCAGTTGTGTGAAAGCGGCGTCGATGTAGCAGAAGCCTGGAACTTTGGTCCGGTGCAGGAAGATATTAAACCGGTCCATTATCTTGTTGAACAAGCACAGAAAAAGTGGTCCAGCTTTGAATGGTATAGTCCGTCACAGAATGAACATCATGAAGCCAATATACTCATGCTGGATTGTTCTAAAGCACGACAAAAACTGGGATGGCAACCTGTCTGGCGAATCGATGACGCTTTATCAAAAACGTTTGACTGGTATGATGCCTTTTATTCCGGAAAAGAGATGCGTGAATTCAGTTTGCAACAGATTCAGCAATTTGTTCAGGCAGCCAATCCTCAGTTATTCAAAGCATGAATCCATTACATACACCTCACACTGAATCTTCATCAATCGCCTTAGCTATTGGCGATATTTGTGTCGTTAATAAAGCGGGAATTTCACCGACGTTATGTGTTGTGGTGGCTATAGAAAATGCCACTATTGAATGTTATGAAATACTGGCATTTACCGATGATGTCTCAGACCTTGATATATTTGTTTTTGACGATGACAGTGTTGATGGCTCAGCGCAATATTTGGACTTACGATTTCCACTTTTTGTCGGTTCACTTGATGTGGCTAGCTATCAGGGCAAAATTTCAACATTAAATCTCGAAAGACTTTTAAGGGCTTTGGTGCAACGCCAGGTAAAACGTTACAGTCAAACGAAATTTCTGCACAAAGACTTTCTGCCTGGAAGCAGTACTGTTCCAGTGTCTGGCAAGGTCATGGATTCTGATGATATCGAGCATCTGGTTGATGCCTCATTGGATGGCTGGCTGACTACCGGTCGGTTTAATGCCCAGTTTGAAAAAGCGCTTGCTGAATTTATTGGTGTCAAACATGTGCTGACAGTGAACTCAGGTTCATCAGCCAACTTGTTGGCATTAACTGCACTGACTTCACCTAAGTTAGGTGATAAAGCATTACAAAAAGGCGATGAAGTGATTACTGTGGCGGCAGGTTTCCCGACTACGGTGAATCCCATTTTACAAAATGGTTTAGTGCCTGTTTTTGTTGATATTACTCTGCCTTCCTACAATATCGATGTCAGTCAGCTTGAGGCAGCGTTATCAGATAAAACACGAGCCATTATGATGGCGCACACCTTAGGCAATACTTTCAATATTGATGCCGTTGTAGCTTTTGCTCGCGAACATAATCTGTGGTTAATCGAAGATTGTTGCGATGCTTTAGGTACCACCTATTCACCAGATACTGAACTGACTGATTATCGTGGACAAGCAATTGCGTTAGATGAGCCTCGTCATGTAGGCACCTTTGGTGATATTGCGACGTTGAGTTTTTATCCGGCTCATCATATAACGATGGGAGAAGGTGGTGCGGTCTATACCAATAATGGCCAACTGAAATTGATTCTGGAGTCATTTCGTGACTGGGGCAGAGACTGTTTTTGTGAGCCGGGCCAGGACAATACCTGCAAAAAGCGCTTTAGCTATCAACTAGGGCAGTTGCCTTGTGGTTATGACCATAAATATACCTATTCTCACCTTGGTTATAACTTAAAAATCACTGATATGCAGGCGGCTGTGGGTTTGTCACAGTTAGCTAAAGTCACCGGGTTTATTGAAAAAAGAAAAGCCAACTTCCAACGTCTTTACGCAGGCTTATCTTCGCTACAGGATTATTTGCTACTGCCTGAAGCAGAGAACAATGCTGATCCGTCGTGGTTTGGTTTCGCTATTACCTTAAAGCAGAGTAATCGAGCGGACTTTATTCAGTATCTTGAACAACATAAGATCGCCAATCGATTAGTATTTGGCGGTAATCTCATCAAACAGCCTTATTTCGAACAGCAAAGCTATCGTAAAGTTGGAGAATTAACAGTCACCGATCAGGTCATGAATGATTCTTTATGGATCGGCGTTTTCCCAGGACTATCTGATGAGATGATTGATTACATGATCGATACCATCCAATCTTATTTCAAAGTGTGAATGATGACGGACAAAACAACGATGTATCAAAAGTTATTCGTGCTGGAAATGGCCAACAATCACCAAGGTGATATAGCCCATGGCAAACAAGTCATTCAGCAGATGAAACAGGTGTGTGATGATTTTCCTTTCCAGTTTGCCTTTAAACTGCAGTACCGTAACCTGAAAACCTTTATTCATCCCGATTATCGCGATAGACAAGACATTAAATATGTTAAACGATTTCGTGATACGGAACTTGATGAAACCCAATTACTAGAACTAAAACAAGCGATTGATGATGCGGGTTTTATTTCCATGTGTACGCCTTTTGATGAAGATTCTGTTGATTGGATTGAGCAACATGGTTTTGACATATTAAAGATCGCGTCCTGCTCTCTGACAGACTGGCCGTTACTAGAGCGCATTGCCCAATCCTCTTTGCCATTGGTGATGTCTACAGCCGGTGCCACGATGGAAGAGATTGAAAATGTCGTGCAGTTTTTCCTCCATCGCCACAAACAATTAGCGGTGATGCACTGTGTTGGTGAATATCCAACGCCACGACAAAATCTACAATTAGGTCAAATTGCCTTATTAAAACAACGTTTCCCTGAGGTGACTGTAGGTTACTCAACTCATGAAGATCCTAATGAAACCGAAGCGGTCAAAATGGCGGTGGCGATGGGGGCACAATTGTTCGAAAAGCATGTTGGGGTAGGTGAACTCAATGCTTACTCGGCGAACCCTGAACAAGTTAGACAATGGTTACTCTCAGCTCAAGAAGCCTATGCCATGCTTGGCCTTGAGGGGGAACGTGTTGCCGTCACCGAGACAGAATTAAACACCCTCAATTCACTACGACGTGCTGTATTTGCCAAAAAGGATCTCGCTGCCGGGAAAGCCTTACATACAGAAGATTTTTATCTGGCTATTCCAAGTCAACCTGGTCAACTATTAGCCAATGATTTATCCAAGTACAAACAGTTTGAGTTAAAAACAGCTGTTAAAGCTAATGAGCCGTTGTTATTGGAAAAGCTTGAAATCACCGATACACGTGACATGGTTTCCGCTTCATTATCTAAAGTATGTGCTTTATTACGTGGAGCCGGCATTGCCATTGCTGACGGTGTGAACTGTCAGCTATCACATCATTATGGCATTGAAAAATTTGAAGAAACGGGCGCGACTATTATTGATGTGGTCAATCGTGAGTATTGTAAAAAGATTCTGGTATTACTGCCTGGACAAAATCATCCGGTGCATGCCCATCACAAGAAAGAAGAAACCTTTAATGTGCTGGCGGGTGAAATGCAGCTGCAACTAGGTGATGAATTAAAAACGATTAAAGCGGGTGAGATGGTAACTGTTGAACGCGGAGTTAAACATGCTTTCAGTAGTGAAACCGGGGCGATATTTGAAGAATTGTCGACGACACACTTTACCGATGATTCTTATTACGATGATAAAACCATTAACCAAAACAGTCGCCGCAAAACTAATCTGATCTTTCGTGCTGACTGGCTAACTACGGAGTGGGCATGAGCCAACAACGCGTTGCTGATTATATTTTTGCCCGAGTTGCCGAATTAGGCGTTAAAGAGGTTTTTTTATTGCCCGGTGGTGGGGCTATGCATTTGGTGGACGCACTCGGACAAAATCCTGATATCACATTTATTCCTACCCATCATGAACAAGCTGCAGCGATAGCTGCTGAAGCCTACTCTCGTGTAAATGAAACACTCGGCGTGGCACTGGTGACAACCGGGCCGGGTGCGACCAATGCGTTGACTGCCGTAGCAGGTGCCTGGATTGAGTCGGTGCCATTGTTGATTATTTCCGGTCAGGTGAAACGTGCTGATATGAAAGCTGATAGCGGCGTGCGTCAAATGGGGCCTCAGGAAGTTGACATCGTCTCGATGGTTAAACCCATTACCAAATATGCCGTCACCGTTGATGAGCCTGATAACATTGGCCTTTATCTTGATAAGGCTCTTCATGAAGCGATGACAGGACGAAAAGGACCTGTATGGCTGGATGTGCCTTTGGATGTACAAGCCAGCTTGATCGAACCGGAAGAACTAGCCCGGGATGAGTCGAATACAGACAATGAGTCAGACTGTGCACTTGAGCTGGATGAAGTTATCCAACTCATTCAGCAGGCACAGCGTCCTATTATTCTAGCAGGTCATGGTATCCGTCTATCAGGTGCGGCTGAAGCATTCAAACAGCTCTATGAGAAAACCGGTATTCCGGTATTAACGACCTGGAATTCACTGGATCTGATTCCTTATGAACACCCATTATGTGCCGGCCGTCCAGGTTCCGTGGCACTCAGACCGGCAAACTTTGCCGCCCAGAATTGTGATTTATTAATCAGTATTGGCGCGCGTCTTGATAATGTAGTCACCGCCCATAATCCACAGAACTTTGCTCAATATGCCGACAAAGTGATTGTCGATATTGATGCGTCTGAATTAAAAAAACATCAGCTGCCTAAAGCAAGATTGATTCAGGCCGATGCCAAAACCTTCATCGAACAACTGAATACTGAACTGCCTGAGCTTCGAGCTGATTACTCAGCATGGATAAATAAAATAGCCGATTGGAAACAACGCTATCCACGCTGTGATGGTGAAATGTTTCCAGAGCAAGGTGAAATTAGTCATTATCATTTTATCGATCGTTTATCTGCTCTCACTAAAGCCAATGAGCTTATTATTACTGGCAGCTCAGGGCTGTCGGTGGAAGTCTTCTACTCTAGCTTTGTGAATAAACCCGGCCAACGTATTTTTCTCACTTCCGGTTTAGGGGCAATGGGCTATGGTTTACCCGCGGCGATTGGTGGTTGTCTCGCGTCAGGCAGAAAGCCCGTTGTTTCGGTTGAAGGGGACGGGAGCTTGCAGCTCAATCTACAAGAACTAAGTACCTTGAAGTCACTCAACCTGCCTATTCGAATGTTTGTGATGAACAATAATGGCTATGCCTCCATTCGAAATACTCAGCGCAATTATTTTGATGAACGCTATGTTGCGACAGGACAAGAAGCTGGTTTATTGATACCTGATTTGGTCAAACTCGCGGAAGCGATTGGCCTTGACGCTGTTCGTATTGATGATGCCAGCGAACTCGATGAAAAAATCCAATATGTATTGAATCATCCAGGCCCGATTCTTTGTGATGTCACGATTATCAAAGACGAAGCTTTATGGCCAAAAGTGTCAGCTATTCCACAAGCCAATGGTTCCATGATTTCCATGCCGTTGGAGGATATGTCGCCTTTATTAGAATTGGAGATGTTAGAACGAGAAATGTTGGTTGGTGTTTCAGAGGCGTCCAAACAATCTCGTAAATAGTTTATGTTCTTCAATAAACGGACGATACATTTCATGGACAGGAATAAGATTGTCTGGGCAGGTGGAATGCCATGCCAGATAACCAGCATCATTGGGCAATAATTGCTTGTTGTCAGGTTCAAAGTCACTTTTAGCTGAGCAGGCATAAAGAAAAGAAATAAAATGACCGCGTGTTGCATGTGGTCGAATGATTTCATTCATCGTGACTGGGGTGGGATCGAAGTCAACTTTTTGACCAATTTCTGTGAGTGCAACTTGTTCGATACGTTGCTCCAGCGTTTCTTTATAACGAACAATTCCTCCAGGAATATGCCAGCCTGCACCTGCGAACTGATCATCTCGCCATGCAAGAAGGGTACGATTGTTGTTATCTTTAATCAATAAATCCACATTGACGAGAGGCGTGAGGCGACTGATAAGTTGAAATACTTCTAATGGAAGCCCCGTTTCTGGAGTCCTAACTGATTGATCGAGAAAAGAAATAGCCTGAAATAAATTCATCTGCTACCACAATGAAAGAGTTCGAATAATCATGTTAAGAGAAACTTGTCGCGTTTGTCATCAAGACTTTTATCCGACACCATTACTGGTGTACGAGAACATGCCGAAGTCGGCACAGTTTTTTCCTGTCAAAGATGAGTTATCTAAAGAAAAGGGTAGCGACCTTATCGTCAACCAATGTCAAGGTTGTGGTTTGGTTCAACTTAGTAATCCCCCTGTCGATTATTATCGTGAAGTGGTTCGAGCAGCTGGCATTTCAAATGAAATGAGAACATTTCGACAGAAGCAGTTCTCAGACTGGGTAAATCGATATAACTTGAGACACAAACGTGTTTTAGAAGTCGGTTGTGGACAAGGCGAGTATCTAGCAATATTAGATAAGCTGGATATTGATGCATACGGTATTGAGTTCGGCGAAAAGTCGGTTGCCGTTTGTAAGCAAAAGAAACTCAACGTAGAAAGAGACTATATCGAGAACGCTGATTCTGTACTAAAGAATAGTCCGTTTGATGCTTTTGTGATGTTGAATTTTCTTGAGCACATACCTGATCCGAATACATTCTTAAATGGTATTTCTAATAACTTGGCACAGGGGGCGATAGGATTAATAGAAGTACCGAACTTTGACATGATTCTGAGGGAAAACATGTTTTCCGAGTTTATCAGTGATCATCTTTTTTATTTTACTCGAGAGACCTTTATGTCAGCGCTAAACAGAAATGGTTTTGATCTTCTGGAGTGTCATGAAACGTGGCACGATTACAGTTTATCTGCCGTGGTTAAGAAGCGTAAAATAACGGATCTATCTCATTTTTCAGCGTACCAGTCGTCGTTAACCGATGTATTGAATTGTTATATTAATCAATTTCCTGAAATGTCAGTTGCTATCTGGGGGGCTGGGCACCAAGCATTAGCCGTCATGTCGCTGTCTGGGTTGGGAGATAAAATAAAAATCGTCATTGATTCAGCACCTTTTAAGCAAAACAAGTACACACCAGCCACACATATTCCAATTGTCTCTCCTGATGTTCTTGAAACAGAGTCAGTCTCTGCTATCGTCGTGATGGCAGCGAGTTACTCTAAAGAAGTTGTTGAGGTTATCAGGAAGCAATATGGTGAGCAGTTCTGCATAGCGGTATTGGAAGGTAATGACCTAGTGGTTATTCAATGATTAACCCTCTATCGTTGTTTATAACATTCAACTGCAAGCGAGTCAGTCGTGGATAAACCCTATATCAGCTTTATTCTTCATAGCATGAAGGAACAGACTTTAAAGCAATCACTAGAAGCCATTTTTACTCAGGCAGAGTTAATAGATTTTGAGGTGATCATTTGTGATGATGCCTCGGATGATGGTGGATGGGATTTGGCTAGACGAATTGCAAAGCAGAATCAGGGTGTCGTCACTCTATGTCGGAACCATCATCCAATGGGGTATGAAAAAAATAGGCAAAAGGCACTGATGATTGCAAAGGCGCCATTTTTTGTTGAGCTGACATCAGAATTTCCATTTGTTATCTCACTCATTAAACACGATATTCACCAATTAGAATCAGGTGAGACGCTCAAACATAACTATATCGGTCGACTAAAGAATATAAGTTATTTACCAACGGAGTTTTCCCCAATTACGAGTCCAGTTCATGGAGCTGAGAGTCCTTTGGTTAGCATCTGTATATACAACTATAACTACGGTCGATACCTCAGAGAGTGTATTGACAGTGTTTTAGCTCAGACATATGAAAATATAGAAATCTGTTTCTCGGACAATGCTTCCACTGATGACTCTTGGGATATCATCAATCATTATGCTGATAACTATCCACAAACCTTTAATCTGACCAGAAGCAGGGAAAACTTTGGGGCTTACCATAATCTATGGAGTAGTTTTCTCAATGTGCAAGGTCAGTTTGTTCTCAAGTTGTGCTCTGATGATGTCATTAAACCAGGCTATATAGAGGCCTGTGTAAAAGCATTAATGTCTGAGCCTGAGGCCGCATTTGCGATGGTTCACAGGGCAACAATCAATGAAGAAGGAATATATCAGCAGGAAGCCCCCTTCTACGATAGTTCATGCTTTATTTCAGGTGATGAACAAGCCGCTGTTTATATGATGTCATCTGTTAACCCTTCGGTATCTCAAGTGTTTTATCGAACAGAGGTGTTGTCGGATAAAAGGTTACCTGCAGCACTTAATGAAAGATGGTTCGGTGACAGACTGATGGACTTTCATATTTGTTGTAGTTATCCCATCGTTTACATTAAAGAACCTTTTTTAGTTCAGAGAATTCATCAGCAAAGTGATAGTCAGCGTATTGAGGAGAATTTATTACAGTGTTTGGGGGAATACGTCTTAGTCCATCAATTGGCGGATATTGCTTCTATCTATCCAGGAATGGAAAAAGCACAAGCACGATTGCCCGCTGCCTTGAATAAACTGGGGAAATTGAGTTTACGTTATTGTCTAAAGCAGTTGCTTACAGGAAATATCACCTTAGCTAATCGTTACTATCATCTCGCCTTGGCAATTGATACCTCATTGAATAATGACGATATGGTGATACAAATTAGTCGTTATTGGCTTCTAAAAACAGAAGCTGAGCGTGAAGGACATCTCAACATTCTTCGTTCTCTCTATAGTGACAATATTAAACGAACCTACTCCTATCCTCCTCCACAAGGAGCAAGGCCGATTAGCCGATAATATGGATTGGTTTTATATTGTGTATATAACTGACTATTTAAAAAAGTAAATAATCATGGCTTATATTTTGCTGAGATATTGGTCTTTAAAGCTTTGTGTCAAAAAAATGTTTGAGGGAAAACAGTGAGGTCTGTGGAAAACCATCTGGAAAGTCAAGTCGGTAGGCCATTTTCTCCTGTAGTAGGAGATATCTCGAATCCACTTGTGAGTATTGCCTTATACAACTATAACTATGGCCAATATCTAGAAGAATGCCTAGAGAGTGTTGTCTCGCAAACCTATGGCAATATTGAAATTATTTTTTCAGATAACTCATCCACTGACGACTCTTGGCAAATTGCTTCAGACTTTTCTAAAAAATATCCTGGCTTGATGACCATGACGCGAAATAGGACTAACTTTGGTCCTGGTGCAAATCTCGAGAACTGTATGTTCAATGCTAGAGGCGAGTATGTTTTGATACTCTGCTCAGATGATGTATTAAAACCGACTTATATTGAGAAGTGCATTGACGCCTTTCGACAGGAGACGATGCTTGGTTTTGTTATGGTTCATAGAGATATTATTGACGAAAATAGTCACTCAAGTACTGAAGTGCCCTTTTACAATCAATCCTGCATTATTCCAGGAGAAGAGCAGGCCGCTGTTTATATGATGGCTGCTGTCAATCCCAGTGTCTCCCAAGTTATGTATCATAAAGAGCGACTCTACACGACTCAGGTCAGTATTGGCTCTACGGCCAGCAAGTGGTACTACCCGAGAATCCAGGATTTCCATCTTTGTTCAAAATATCCTATGGCATATATTGATGAACCGTTGCTTTCTCATCGGATACATGGCAAGAATGATTCCACGTTTACAGAAAGGCACCTGCTGGAAGTGCTCGGGCCATATGTGATGAACATTGAGTTTGCGGAAGTGGGTAAAGAGCGTGGCATGGATAAAGTTTACCAACGACTTGTGCCATCCATTGATAAGTTGTCTTCATTGGCGCTCAGATATTGCACACGATACTTGTTAGCGGATGATGAATTATTAGCAAAAAGATATTTTTATCTATCTGCAGCCTTATCACCTGACACCACTAATTCAGAACTATTCAAGCAAATTAATTCATACTGGACAGCAACAGGTGACGAAAAGTCTCGTATTCTGAAAGCATTAATTGAGACAGATAACTTAGTCTCCAGAACAGTATCTTACGATCCACCTAAAGGTTACCGGACATTGAAAGTGAAGGCTTCAGCAATCTAACTATGTGGAAGGCAAGGCCAGATCTTCTGAGGGGTAATAAATGACAACAGCAATGGGCTTGATTGCGAAAAAACGCGTGGAAGCGAAAAAGAATCAATTGACGATTATCCAAAGGTTGTTTGGTGAGTCGTTTGATAGAGCTAAAAAAGTATTTATATATGGTGCAGGTATTTTGGGTGGGGAGCTGGCTGAACGCTTACGTCTAGAGAATATAACTCCTCAGGGATTTATAGACTCTGATATCAATAAGCACAACAAAACTTACCATGGAATAAGCATTACACATATTGATAATGTTCAAACTTTTACCGATGCCTACATCATTATCGCAACACGTGATGGATATGCTCAGATTGAATCACTGTTAACCGAAAAAAACTTAGCGCAAAATAACTCTATAATTCGGCTCAATTTAGATTTAGACATATCAGCAAACATTGCAAATCCTACACTAATGATGATCTCTGAATTCAGGCAGTTAGGAAGTCAGGTTTTAATGAAAAAACTGAATCAGGATGCTGAAATTATTGAGTTTGTTTATGCCAAACTGGCCGATAGAAAGTCTCGCGACCTTTTCATAACGCTGATTGTGAGCATGGTTGACTATGACAACATCAAACTCTTGGGTGATTTTCTAAAAGCTCACAGTGAAGCCGTTTCAAAGTGGGGAAGTATCGCCTTATTCAGTTACCCCGAATCACGGTGTTACTTTGACAGTGACCTTTACACGTTGAATGAAGGGGATGTGTTGCTGGATGTGGGCGCGTTTGATGGTTGTTCAACGGCTGCATTCATCGATAAAGCCGAAGCTAAAGGTCTTCGTCAGTATACTTCAATTGCTTTTGAGCCTGACCCAGATAATTTTATGCTGCTTTCCAAGCGTTTTAAGAGCAAGAATAATGTCAAAGTCAACCAACTTGCTGTCTGGTCGGAGAGTACAACTCTTAATTTTAAAACATCTAATAATGCACCACTTAGAAGCTCTTCCTTAATTAATGAGGAAGGTAATATGCAAGTCAGAGCAGTAAAAATTGATGACCTCAACTTAGACAGAGTCACAATCATAAAAGCCGATCCTCCTGGCGAAAATGTCGCCTCTAGAGTGTTGGTTGGCGCACAAAATACCATCAACAAGCATAGACCGGTCTTAATTTTTCCCGCTTACCATAACTTTGAAGCCATTTACATGATGGCAAATCAGATTGATAGTCTATTCCCTGATAAGTACAACATCTATCTTCGGCATTTGTCCTGGAGCATGGGTGAAACTGATGTGTTTGCTATACCAAAATGAGTGTTGAGTCTAAGCGTATATTGATAACAGGGGGAGATAGTTTTTTAGCAAAAAGCTTTGCTAAGTATCTTCAGCCCAAGACTGTTTATCGGCTAACAATCTGTAATAAATCTCAACTCAATCTGCTAAATACCCAAGATGTTGAGACTTTTTTAAAGCAAGATTATTACGATGTCATCATTCATACTGCTACATATGATGCAGCCCCGAGAGATACGCTCAATAATCCAGAAAAGGTGCTAGAAAATAACCTGCGCATGTTTTTTAATCTGGCCCGTTGTCGGCACTGCTTTGGCAAAATGCTCTATTTTGGTTCAGGGGCCGAATTTGGGAGAGAGAATTGGTCAGAAAATATGGATGAGTCATGGTATGACCGCTCTGTCCCGACCGATCAATATGGCTATTCAAAATACCTGATGACCCAGTATGCAATGCACACCGATAACGTTTTTAATCTTCGCTTATTTGGTGTCTTTGGCGAGCTCGATAATTGGCGTTATCGTTTTATCTCAAATATCTGTGCTCACGCCGTGTTAGGCTTACCGATACATGTACATCAAAATAGTCTTATGGATTTTCTCTATGCAGATGATTTAGCCCAAATTGTCAGCTGGTTTATTGATAATCAGCCTGCACATCAGGTCTATAACGTCTGTCGTGGCAGAGCTTATGAGTTTATTGATTTAGCTGAGCGAGTACAGGCGATGGCTAATGTTAACGTGGATTTGGTCGTTAACCATTCAGATATCAATAAACATTATAGCGGTAATAACGCTCGATTACTTCAAGAGTTACCTGACTGTCATTTCACATCTTTAGACGATTCCTTAAGGAATATGTTGATGTGGTATCAGAAGAATAAAGATATTTTAGATGCAAAGCAGCTCCACTTTTAGTGTGAACTGAATAAGCGAACAAACGAAGAGGATAAAGCTATGTTAAATCTAGCTGTAGAACAAAGTGATAGTGTGCTCTCAGCCGATGAACTGGCAAAACGTGAGGGACTCAGGGCCAGAAAGCCTTATGTGGCTGAGAAGCTTGCCAATATTCATGCTATGGAAGAGCGTGGTGAAATCAGTCCAATTATTCGCTTGGAAAAAAGTTATTTATGTAACTTTCAATGTACTCATTGCTCTGCTGAATACTACATGGATCGTCACATGGAAAAAGTACTGCATGTGAAAGATGAGCGTAAAAAAATTGATTTGGATGACATTCGTAAGTTATCAAAAGAAGCAGACGAGCTTGGGTTAGCCCGATTTGTTATCACTGGCGGTGAACCTTTAGTGATGCGTGACCTAGATGAGGTTGTGGCAGCTATTGACCCTGAAAAACACTACGTTATTTTGGATACCAATGGCTGGTTTCTCGATGATGAAAAAGCTAAACATCTGAAAGAGATTGGCGTTGAAAAGATACAGTTATCCCTTGATAGCTTTATAGAAGAAGACCATGATAATTTCCGTAATAAAAAAGGCTCGTACAAACGCGTTATGCGTGCTATTGATGCAGCCCTAGATGCAGGATTGAATCTGATTTTATCTACAGTCCTTGTCAAAGGTCGGGCCAAAACCGAAGAGTTTTTGGAAATGTGTCAGTACTGCACCGATAAAAACGTCGGATTGTATGTTTCTTATGCGAAACCAACCGGTTCATGTACTGAACACCCAGAGTTTGTTATTGAAAAAGAAGATGCGGATGTACTGCGTCAGTTAGAAAAAGACTACAACGTGTTTACGCATATGACGCCTTCATATGGTTCTCATAAAGGGTGTATCACAGTAAAAGGTATTATCACGGTGACATCTACGGGTGAAGTCACACCATGTCCATATATCGACTTTTCTATCGGCAATCTGTTTGAAACATCACTTAAAGAAGTGCTTGATCGCGGTATGCGTAATCCATGGCTTGGTCCTCATCGACCCGATTGCCTGATTGGTGAAGATCCTAAATTCATCAAAATCCATACTGAGAAAACAGCTGGTGCCACTCATCTACCTCTACCATGGGGTGAGGGGTTCTCTGACAATGACTCTCTCACTGATTAATGCAATAAAAGAATAACTGATGAGCCTAGAAGCAAAAATAAAATCACAGGAAAATGTAATGCCCGAGACAAGCCCATTATTTGATGAGTTTGGCCGTTGTTTGCCAACCGGAATCAATGCACCAGCCCATCAGAAAACACGTCGTTACTTCCTGATTGATAAACCGGATATAAATTATTCAGCAAGTTATGAGCGTTTAAATCAGGCTTTCTCAATCTGTGATGCAATCTCTCAAGAACAGTATGAATCCCGAGTAACATCAATATTGGCTGAAATTGCGGACAATGAATTGATGAAGCCAATTCTGAATGGTGCCATGGCCCCATTCATCCTGCCTAAAGCGGTTTATGATGATATAGGGCAGGCAATGGAGTCGACTTTTTTACCCGCTGTTCAATCGGCGTTTAATTCTGTTTTTCCTGACTATGATTTTAAAAATCATTCTCCTAGATCTTTAAATGGTCAGTTATCAGTGGCTCCAGGCTCTCGGCATCAGCAGGTACTGGACCAGATGGCTAATGAAGTCGTAGTGGGGGTGTATTTCCCATGTTTATCAGAGTACTCAGTGCCAGCTGCCATCGAGAGGATGGCGACGTTACCTGAACAGTTTTCCCTTGCTGGTGGTTTTGATACCTCTGCAGCATTTGTCAGCATGCCCGACTTACTTTTCAGAAAAGAAGGTTACCCGCCATTGTTGTGGTTATCGGGGTTGGTTTCTACAGAACAGAATGTAGCTTATCACTTTGAAGCCTATGGTTATGATCTGACTTTCAATCGTCGTGTGCATTTGGGGCAGGTGGCTGAATATTGGTCTAGTGGTCTGGTCATGATCGGTTAAGAAACATGGCGACTGTTTCGGTTAACAGCGAGCTGGTCATCTTTGGGACGGGGGCTATGTTTGAAAGTTGCCTACACCAGATTTTGTTAGTTTTTGGTCGCTTACCTGTTTATGTCATAGACAATGACGAAACAAAATGGGGTAAACATTTCTTGGGAATTGAATGTCGTTCCCCTGAATTTATTACAACAATGAAGAATCCTAGTGTTGTAATTATGGTGAAACGATATTCTCACATTGTTGAACAGCTTTTACATTTAGGCATCAAGCCTCAATCGATCTATACGCTCTTTTTTGATAGAGCATACGATGTGATCAGCCAAATTAAATCAGTTGATGTTAGTTTTTCTGAAAATGTCGTTTATGAGAAATCCGTCTCAACAAATAGGTTAAAGGGAAAGTACGCACTCATCACTGGGGCATCCAGAGGTATTGGTTTTACTATCGCTAAAACACTAGCCTTTTATGGTGTAAATATAATTGCTATTGCTCGTGCTAAACAGCATTGTGAAAAGCTGATTGAGGTCTGTTCTTCCTACCCAGTGGATATCCAGCCATACGGTGTAGATCTCATGGATATTCAGGCTTTAAAGGTCTTTCTTGAGGAAGAGGTTGCCGACGCGGAGATTGATATTTTGGTGAACAGCGCTGGCATAGCCCCTAAGGGATTATCGAATATCTGGAATCAGCAAGAAGCTGACTATTTATCGGCCTATCAGGTTAATACCATTGCTCCTATCCTTTTATCTTCTCATATCATTCCTAATATGATGAAGCGAGGATTTGGACGAGTCATTAATATCAGTTCAAATATACGTCATCGTGCGGCTGAAATGGCTTATGCATGCAGTAAAGCCGCTCTCGATAAATATGTATTTGACATGGCTCATGAGCTGCAAAATAGTGGGGTATTGATGTCTTGTTTTGATCCGGGCTGGGTGAGAACGGATATGGGTGGGGAAGCTGCGCCTAATGGTTTGGATTCAATAATGCCTGGTGCATTGATGCCGCTTTTACTGGATGATTATGTTCAAGGTCAATGGTTTTCTGCCGAAGACTATGTTGGCATGACTCTTGATGACGCTTGTAATTATGCTTTTAAACGTTGTCGAAAAGCAGGTAGGGCGTAACAATATTAAGTGGAAATAAACTTATGAATGTTCAATCAATTAATCAAGCTCTGGAAAGCGTTCGATATACAGACACAGTCGATAGCTCTTTCTTTCAAATGTTGCGGTCTTTCAAGCAAATTGTTTTAAGAGGCGCAGGAGGATTTGGAAAAGAAATTGGACAAGCCCTGATTGAACGAGGCTTTGCAACTGATAACCTTCTATACTGGGATGTAAGAGCGGATGATTTAAAATCATTGAATGGCATTAGAGTGTCATATCCATTTTCTGAAGAATTACAGTGTGATGATGTTTTAATCATTCACTGTATTCCTAATGGTAGTTTGTCTGGTACCACCATCATGAGAGAGCTTCATGATAAAGGGTACACAAATGTTATTGATGGCATGGCCTTATTCGAGTCAGCTTTTTGTGACATGAGAGCTGAGGTGGGGTTTGACCCTAAAAATTGCTTGAATACCACAGCATGCAACTGGACAAACTGTGAACGTTTATTGGCGTTTTCTGAAAGAGATCGAGGCAATCCTGAGCTGCAGCAATCATCGCAAAAATTGTCTTTTCAGGTAATGGACGTATTTTTAAGTTTCAAGTGCACTCTCGGATGTAAAGATTGTGGTGCATACATGAATGTTTATGCGGATAAAGGTTTAGATACGCATGTACCTTACCAACAAATTAAACATGATATTGATGCTTTTTTTGATGTGATTGATACCGTCGCTTTCGTTTCTGTAATTGGTGGTGAGCCTTTTCTTCATCCTGATTTTCCCCAGATAATTGCAGACATATTGGAGAAAACGAACTTTGGTGTACTCGGCATCACAACAAGTGGTATTTGCAAAATATCTGATGAAGCGATTCAAGTACTAAAAAATAATAGGACACGCGTTATCTTTTCCGATTACACACGGTCATTAACTTCTAAGCAAAAACAATTATTTCAGCAGAATGTTGAAAAAATAAAAACTAATGGTATTCATTACACAACAGGTGAGCCTGTCTGGGCCACTACACCGTCATTGATGGAAAAAACTATCCCGACAGAGCAATTGGCATCTATGAAAGAGTCTTGTAATTCGACAAAAACCTGCCAAGCATTATTGAATGGTCGACTTTATCCTTGCAGTACCAGCCTTGCTGTGCATGAGCTGCATGCTGACGATTATCCAAGTGATTATATTTCGTTAGATAGCCCAAATTTACGACATGAAATAACAGCACTGCACAATAGACTCTACTATGAGAGTTGTGCTCGATGTAGCGATGGTGGCGCGCCTATTGCTAAATCGGGAGTACAGGCAAAAGATGATCGCTTTGCCCACTTATTGGATAACATTGCTATCGTATCGACTCCTTAACTTATGCCGGAAAAAAACAAACGCGACTATCGGGCTGAGTTAGAAGCGCTTTTTGAATACAAGAAGTATCCACCTGACAGCTTTAATCTTCAGGACACATTTTACGGGAAGAACATTGTTCTGTATGGAGCCGGCGTAAGCAGTATTTGGTTTTTTGAAATTATAAAAGATATATTCGGCTATGCGCCTTCACTTGTCTTAGATAAGCGCTTTGAGACACCGTCATTGTTTCACGATGTTCCGGCTAGAAGCCCTGATGAGTTTAACGTAGATGACACTGAAGCCAAACAAAGTGTGGTTGTGATTTGTCATGGTAATCCTGTAGTTGCTGGTGAAATGACGCATGTTGCTACCAAGCTGGGATACACAGAGATTATCCATCTAAGAGACATCTATCCAATACATAACCCTTTTTCTCAACCTGATTATGCCTTTGATGAGGGAATTGATTTTTTTCTAAAGAGAAAACGGGACATTTTATTGGCATTTGAACTCATGGAAGACCCAATGAGCCAAGAAGTTTTTTTAGCTTATCTATCGACACATATGCTCAGAAAGCCTGAAATTGTCCCTTCCAGGCCAGAGCATGAACAGTATTTTCCAAGTGATATTGAGCTTAATAAGGGATATCGATCATTCGTTAATATTGGATCATATGACGGTGATGTTGTCCGTTCATTGCATGCTAACAAAGGTAAAGTCGATGAGATTGTTTGTTTAGAAGCCGATCCTGATATCTTCAAGAGACTTCACGCTTACCTTGAATCTGCTTCTGGTCTTCTGGCACGCAATGTTGTTGCATTACCTTGTGCGGCTTATAGTGATGAACGAGTCGTTAATTACACCTCTGCAACAGGTCTAGGTTCAAGAATATCAGAACATGGAAGCTTAAAAGTACAAGCAATTTCTTTGGATCATGTATTACCAAACCTTGCTCCCACAATGATTAGCATGGACATTGAAGGAGCTGAGCCGGAAGCATTGAAAGGTGCTGAACGATTGATTGCTACCCACAGCCCTGATTTAGCGATTTGTGTATATCATTCTCCGGAACATGTTTGGCAAATTCCTCTTTATCTTGCTAGCTTGGATCTGGGGTATCGCTTTTATTTAAGAAACTACACTTCCTTTTGTACTGAAACAGTATTGTACGCGACATTATGAATATTATTTTTGACCTGGATGGCACTCTCATCGACTCCTCAGAAAGTATCTTATCTGCCTTATCTATGGCGCTTGAGGAGTACGCTATAAAACTCAATCAGCCCCTCACCACCCAACTAATTGGTCCACCACTCAATGAGTTGCTAAAAATTCTCATACCGGAAAGTGAGCAAGCAAAGATCTCAGACATAAATGAAGCCTTCAAACAGAAATATGACACCTATGGCTACAAAGATAGCCGTGTTTTTGAGCAGATAGACGATATGTTGTCGACGTTAATGTCTGCAGGGCATAGCCTATATATCTTGACGAATAAGCGTTTAAAGCCAACTGAGAAAATTATTGACTATCTCGATTGGGAACGTTATTTCCGTGCTGTGTATGCATTAGATGGCGTGTCTGGCATGAAAAATAAAGCCCAGCTAATCAACTATGTACTTTCTCATCATGACATGGATAAACGCAATACCATCTACATCGGTGATACTGAGGCAGATATGATAGCTGCCACTACAAACGCTATCGACTTTTTAATGGTAATGTGGGGATATGACTCTGACCCCAATGCTGAATATGATAAAGCTGAAACACCTCAAGCTTTACTCGAACTCATCAATATCAGAGCAAACCAATGCTAGGCTTATTCAAATTCCTCAGTTTGCGTAATAGGTGATTTATGACTGAGCGCAGTTTTTTTTCGTGCACTTTTCGCCCTTTTTATATCTACACGGGTAAAACTTCGTCCAAGTCTGCCGGGATCAGGGCTTTGCGCTCCTTATGTCATGCTTTGAATGTATCAGGCATGGAGGCCTATGTGATGGAGGAGTGGCTTCAGACCGATGCGTTAAGAACACCTCTTCTCACACCAAAGGATGTATTAAGGCATCAACAATTGGGATTAACCCCGATTATGGTTTATCCAGAAGTGGTTCATGGAAACCCTATGAATATGCCATTTGTCGCCAGATGGCTGCTTAATAAGCCTGGTGCTGTTGGTGGTGATGAGTCCTTTAATCCGGGAGAGGTCATGTTTGCCTATTCTTCGGATTTTATTCCCGAAGGTTTGACTCTTTATATATTGCATATTCCCTCAGTCAATCAAACAATATTTAATAACAGGAATAATCCTGTTGATAAAAAACGAAATCAGAGTTGTTATTACGCCAACAAATATCTATTAAGTGGTGGTCAAGCCAATCAACACCCTAAAGATGCCGTCAGCTTGTGTCAGGATGTTTCTTTAACACCTGAGCAAATTGCTGAGACATTAAGGCAATCAGAAATACTCTACTGTTACGAACCTTCCGCGATCATTACTGAAGCTCGTTTATGCGGTTGCACTGTCGTGATGATTGAATCTGATTTTCTAACAGAAAAATATGATGCATCAGTGCAGGGATTGGGTATTGTTTCGTCAAAAGCTTCAGCAACCGAAGTTAAGGCGGCAAAAGCTGAATTAACGGCTTTTGCTGATGAATATACTGAGTACACTGAATCTTGTTGGCAGTTTATTGACACCTTCATTAACCATACACACGAACTCTTTCAGGAACGAGAACAAAATAATGGCAGTCACCACTGGGTAGAGCAGGTTTTGAGTTTTCTTTACCGTTCATCTATGCGAAGTACGATGAACGGTTTGCCACCTCAGACTCAAATAAGCTTTAACAATCGATGGTTAGTCAATAACGTCGTTAACGAAGATACTGTTTCCCGAATAGCGACAAGGATGGTATCTACTTGGAAAGTCAACCCCCGCTTCCATTTGCTTATCTTGGTTAATGCCTCAGAATTGGAAGCCCTATCCAACACGCTTGAGTCTCTTAATCAGCAGCTTTATCAAGCCTGGGGATTGACCATCCTAAGTAATACCCCGGCTCCCGATGCTTTTTCCGATGTGCCTGAGAATATTGAGTGGGTTCAGAGCACCGGTGCAAGTCTCAATAAAGATATTGAACATGCTGTTTCAGCCGCTCAGCTTGATTGGATTATGCAGTTAATTCCCGGTGATAAATTAGCGCCACATGCTTTATTGAGCTTTGCTGATACAGTTAACTTAGAGACTAATGCACATTTTATTTACAGCGATGAAGTAGTCGATGAGTCTAAAGCTGATATCTGGTTCAAACCTGAGTTCAATCTTGATTATTTAAGGGCCTATTCATACTTAGGGCGTTCATTTATTGTTAGTAGGGAAGCCTTTGAACAGGTCGGTGGGTATTCAAACTTGGCTTATGTGCACACCACGGATATGGCATTTAAGGTGTATGAGCAGAATCAGCAATCAGCGTTTTCTCACATTCCCGATGTATTGCTCACATCAGTTCCATTAGACGTTAATAAAGAGCTATTGGCCGAAAATGAATGGTTGACTCGCCATGCACATCTAAACAGGCTTGGTGTTTCTGCAACGATATCGAACCCTAAAAATAAACCGCGATTCCAGACGGTCTACAGCACGAAAAACCAGCCGAAAGTTTCTATCATCATTGCTCATCATAATCACGTTTCCTTCCTTGCCCGTTGTTTGGAAGAGTTAGAGCTCAACACGACCTATATCAACTATGAAGTGGTTGTTGTAGATGTCATGAGTGATGTCGAAGATATTGAGGATGTTTATGCTGAGATGTCGGAAGCGTGGGGCGAGCGGTTTGTAGCAACACGTTTTGATCAGAAAAGCTACTCTGCAGCCATTAATCATGGTGTGAATATAGCGAGTGGTGATTTTGTTGTTGTGATGTCATGTTTTGCTATGGCTGTGAATGGCAATTGGTTGAACGAAATGATGCCATTAATGACAAGAGAGGATGTGGACATTGTTGGTGCTCGTGTTCTTGATGATGAAAACAAGATTATTCATGCAGGTGGCGTGTTCGGTATCACTGACGATGTGACAGGTCTATTTCAAGGTCTGGATATTACTGAACCGGGCTATATGGAACGAGCGCATTGTATTCAGCAATATTCCTCGGTGTCATCAGCTTGTTTCGGTATTGAAAAACAGGCATTTATTGAAGCTGGTGGCCTGTGTGAAAACGTATTTTCAGATACGCGTTACTCGGTAATGGATTTATGCCTCACAATTCAGCAGCAGGGTAAAAAAGTTATCTGGTCACCTTATGTCACTCTGTTTCAGGATAAAAAGTTGGCTGAACAGTCAAATGGCGTGGCTGATTACCATCCACTTAGAGAAGAGGTATTGGTCGAGAAGTGGTCTCATTTATTCACTCATGATCCTTTCTACAATGACAACCTGAGTTTACGTTCCCATTTTTTTGCACCTGAGGTAGATATTCAACGGCAGTGGGACCCACGATTTCATGACAAAACACGTGTAGTTGTATTTCCTATCAATGGTTCAGGCTCGGGTATCTACCGAATGATTGCGCCAATGCAGGCTTTGGCAGAACGAGGTGATGTTGAATTAACATGGATGCCATTTCATGAGTTCAAAGAACAGCCCTTATTACCGACATTAAACGAGCTAATGCGGCTAGAGCCAGATGTGCTTTATGTGCAACAAATGTTGAGTGACGTGACCTACGAATTTCTAAAACAGGTCAAAGCGCACACGCAAATCAAAATTGTTTTTTCCTTAGACGACTTGGTCACTAACCTGCCAAAAATGAACGAGAGAAAAAAACTGGTTTTCCGGGATATGCGTTCAAGACTCAGAAAAACGTTAGCCTTATGTGATCACACCATTGTCTCGACTCAACCATTAGCGGATTTATGCCGTCAATATACGGACAATGTCACAGTTATTCCTAATCGGCTTGAGAAACAGCGCTGGTTAAATCTAGCGTCATCAGAGAAAAAGACTCATCAAAAGCCCCGAGTGGGTTGGGCTGGAGCGAGTCAGCATTCTGGCGATTTGGCCTTAATGACTAATGTGGTTCAATCATTAGCAAATAGAGTAGATTGGATTTTTATGGGCATGTGCCCACTTGAACTTAGACCCTACGTCAAAGAATTCCACCCATATGTGTCATTTAATCAATACCCCCAGGCTTTAGCCGAGCTTGATTTGGATCTGGCTTTAGCGCCTTTAGAGGAACATCCTTTTAACGAAGCGAAAAGTAATTTACGGCTGCTTGAGTATGGCGTCATGGGCTGGCCAGTCATTGCCAGTGATATCTATCCATATCAGCAAGATGGCGCGCCAGTGACATTGATTCCAAATGATGAGGCGGTATGGATAGAAACCATTCTTGCCGCTTTAGCCGAACCGGAGAAAATTGCCGCTCAAGGACGGCAGCTTCAAAATTGGGTACGTCAAAAATTTATCCTTGAAGATCACTTGGATGAGTGGTTTAAAGTGTTTAAGTATAATGAAAACAATTAGTTAAAGATTTTTGTGTTGGCCGATTAAAAAACTGGTACGCAAACTGCTTTACTCCCATCGAGTCTGATAACCCCTTGTGGTCACAGGCAAATAATATTTGAAATGGGAGAATTCAAATGCCATTAATCGTAAATACTAACCTTGCGTCGCTTAATGCGCAGCGGAACTTAACCAAATCGCAAGGTGATCTTAATACTGCTTTACAACGTCTTTCTTCTGGTCTTCGTGTCAATAGTGCTAAAGATGATGCCGCGGGCCTATATACAGCCGAACAAATGACTGCTGATATTCGTGGTGCGAATCAAGCAGCGAGAAATGCCGCAGACGGTATCTCATTTGCCCAAGTCGCAGAAGGGGCTCTGGCTGAAATCACTAATAACCTACAACGAATTCGTGAAATTGCTGTGCAATCTGCTAACGGTACTGTCACAGACAGGAATGGTCTTCAAGCTGAGGTTACTCAACTTGAATCGGAAAATAAACGGATTATTGATACAACCCAGTTTAACGGGCAAAAAGTGCTAGGTGGGTTGACGTTAACATTTCAGGTAGGTGCTGATGCCGCAGACACCGTTACTGTGACTGCAACTGCCGCCACTACAACAACAGCCGATGTTTCAACATCAGCAAATGCTTCGACGGCATTGGGTACGTTAGATACTGATATCAACAGTCTTAGCCAATTACGTGCCACGTTCGGTGCGATTCAAAACCGTTTTGAAGCCGTTATTTCCAACTTACAAAGTCTGTCTGAAAATACTAGTGCAGCTCGTAGCCGAATTATGGATGCTGACTTTGCTGAAGAAACAGCGAAATTAACGCGCGCTCAAATTTTACAGCAAGCGGGTACTTCTATCCTTGCGCAGGCGAATACCTTGCCTCAGAACGCGTTATCCTTGCTTCAGGGCTAAGCTGGAAAAAGTAAAATGTGAACTGGGTCAGACTTTTGCAAAGTCTGACCTATTTTTTTGTAAATTGTCTTAAAGAAAATCTCACTCCCTGCCGCTAATGTTTTCGGAGGCGGTAAAAACTAGAAAATTCATAGTTTGTCCGCCATGTATAAAGCGAGCACAGCTCGACCCTATGAGGGAGTAAATCTCATGGCATTAGTAGTCAACACAAACATTGCATCATTAAATGCACAACGTAACTTAAACAAATCTCAAAGCACTCTGAATACATCTTTGCAACGTTTATCATCTGGTTTACGTATCAATAGTGCAAAAGATGATGCGGCTGGTCTTTACACTGCACAGCAAATGGAAGCGGATATTCGTGGTGGTAATCAAGCGGCACGAAATGCAGCTGATGGTATTTCTCTAGCTCAGGTAGCTGAAGGTGCTTTGGCTGAAATCAGTAATAACTTACAACGTATCCGTGAAATCGCTGTGCAGTCTGCTAACGGTACTGTTACAGACCGTGATGGTTTGAAAGCAGAGGTGACTCAGCTCGAGGCAGAGAATACTCGTATCATATCTAGCACTAAATTCAATAACACTGCTGTATTGGGTGCACTTAGCACTGCGATACAAGTAGGCCAAGATGCAGGTGATACTGTAGCCATTACTTCAAGCGCTTTAAGTTTATCTGCAGTGGATGTTTCAACTTCAGGAAACGCATCTTCAGCGCTTACTACACTTGATGGATACATCAACACCGTGAGTAGTGCTCGTGCAACATTCGGTGCGATCCAAAACCGTTTTGAAGCTGTAATCTCAAACCTACAAAGCTTTACTGAGAACACCAGCGCTGCGCGTAGCCGTATTGTTGATGCCGACTTTGCTGCTGAAACTGCCGCTTTAACTAAAGCGCAAATTCTGCAACAGGCTGGTGTGTCAATCGTATCGCAAGCGAACGTTATTCCTCAGTCAGCGTTATCACTGTTGGGATAATAACAAAAGGATGAAACGCATGAGCCTGGTGGGTAAACTACTCTCCAGGCTTTATGCCGTTTACAAAGTATTTAGATTAGGAGGAAGACAATGGCTAATAATGATCTGTTAGTGCAATCTGCCCTTCAATCAGTGCAAAACAATGTTACTAGTCAGTCTAAACCGGTTACGCAATCTGTTCAGACTGAGACTGTTACTGAATCATCTGTTCAATCTCAAGCTTTCCAGAACCAAGCTGAGAAGCAGAATAGCCAGCAGCAACAACGTACAGACGATTTGCGTGATAAGGTGGCTCAACTCAACGATTATATGCAGAACATGAACCGAAACCTGCAGTTTAGTGTCGATGATAGTAGTGGGGATACGGTGATTAAAGTGATTGACTCAGAAACCGAAGAAGTGGTCAGACAGATCCCTTCAGAAGAGATTCTTGAGGCAAGACATGCTGCGGAAAAGTATCGCGGTATATTGTTAGAAACAAAGGCTTGATTGGCTCAAAACTTGCTGCAATTTTGCAATTAAGTTTAGGCGGAGAATTGACATGGCGACAGTATCATCATTAGGTGTTGGAACAGGGCTCGATCTTGAGAGTATTGTCAGTGGCTTAATGGATATTGAACGTCAACCGCTCGATAGGCTCAAAAGTAAGCAAAATATCATCAACGCACAAATCAGTGCTTATGGTTCTTTCAAGAGCAAACTTGATACCTTCCAGACAGCAATGGCATCACTGGGAAGCGCATCAAGCTTTAAGGTCTTTCAAGCTAACTCGCAAGATGAAGACTTATTTACTGCCACTGCAACCAGTTCAGCAGCTTCAGGTTCGTATAATATCGATGTGACCCAGATAGCGACACGAGATAAACTGGCTTCATCCGCATTTACTGATTACAACAGCACTGTGGGTGAAGGTACGCTAACGATTAGTGTCGGAGCTGAGAGCTTTGATGTTGCAATAGATTCCAGCAATAGTTCTCTTGCTGGTATTCGTACTGCTATTAATAATGCTTCTGATAACACTGGTGTGACTGCATCAATCATCACAGATGATAGTGGTGCCAGACTTGTCCTCACTTCTAATGAGACCGGTACAGAGAATGCTATCAGTGTTTCTGTGAGTGGTGACAGTGATGGTAATGATGCTGACACATCCGGATTATCATCTTTTGTTTATAGCGCTGGTGGCACACAAAACCTTTCGTCAATTTCAACTGCACAAGATGCGATCGTTAAGATTGACGGCTTCACCACCACCAGTAGTTCAAACTCCATCACAAATGCTATTGATGGTGTTACCTTGAACGTGAAAGATGTAGGTAGTTCGACCTTAGATATTACCCGTAATGATGAAGCCATCCTGAAGTCAGTTAATGAATTTGCGTCGGCTTACAATGCTTTGATGACAGAAATAAAGTCTCAGCGAAACGGTCAACTGGAAGCGGACAGCACTCTGTTAACCATTGAGAAGCAAGTTCGAGACGTATTTAACTCTGGCGCGAGTATTACAGGTTCGAGTTTTAGCTATTTAATTGAAGCCGGAATTTCGATTAATAAAGAAGGTGTGATGAGTGTAGATGAGTCAAAAGTGAAAGAGGTACTGAGCTCTGACTTTAACTCATTTGCTAATTTGTTCTCAGCTGAAGGCGAAGGGGTTGCTAATCGTTTAGAGTCTTTAGCTGACACATGGTTGCAAACAGATGGTCTGATTGACTCAAAAGAAGAAGGGCTCAATTCGCGTTTAAAAAGAATGGACTCGCAACAAGAGCAAATGGAATCACGTCTTGAAATGACGGAAACACGCTTACGAGCTCAATATGCAGCCATGGACACATTAGTGAGTAGTTTACAATCGCAAGGTAATTATTTGATTTCACAGCTATCCGCCTTGAATTCAAAATAAAGTAGTATGATCCCTAGGTATTAAGGATTGGAGTATGCAGGTAATGGTGAATAAAAAAGCGATGGAAGGGTATGGTCGTGGTGCCATAGAGTCTGAAGTAAATTATGCTTCACCCTATCGAATTATTCAGATGCTGATGGAAGGAGCACTAGCTCGCGTCGCGACTGCAAAAGGCTGTATTGCCCGCAATGAAATTGCTGAAAAAGGACATCAGATTTCATGGTGTATCCGGATTGTTGAAGGATTGAAAACCAGCTTGGATGCTGAAAAGGGTGGGGAGATTGCTGTCAATTTAGACTCTTTGTATGACTACATTACAAGGCGTTTACTTGAAGCCAATGTGAGTAATGACGTAGCCATTTTGGATGAAGTCACCAAGTTACTTGAAGAGATCAAAGCAGGCTGGGATGGTATCCCACCTGAATTTCATTAGTCATGGCTGAGATAACACAAGTCAAACAGCTCTTAACATTGACCGAGGCGATGAGCTCAGCGGTAGAAGCTGAAAAATGGTCTGAGTTGTCTACACTGACCCAGCAACGTGCAGAATTATTAGAGCAAATCTTTCCTTTTGATAATTCAGATGAACAGCCAGAAGCAGAGGCTCTGATCGAAAAAATCATCTTATTAAATCAAAATATTGAAAAACGTTGTCGTGATGCAAGGCAATCAATTCAAGCAGAATTAGGTCAGTTTAATAAAAATAAAAAAGTGGCGGCAGCCTATCAATCAAGTTAGCTATAAAATTCGAATTTATTTTATACCGTCATAATTTTGACAATACCTGCTAGAAAATGCTTAACTCCAATTACCTATGGCTTATGGCCTGTTCAGAATCAAGCGATATGATGGAGTGCGTATGAGTGCAAATAATGTATTGGTCGTAGAAAGTGATAATGACCGATGCGAGATGTTGAGCACACTCATTGAGTTTATAAACTGCCAACCGATAGTAATACGTGAACCTGATCTTTGGTTTGAGCATGTGGATGCTTTAGATGATGTGGTTATGGCTATCGTCGGAGACTGTGGTGGTCACAATCAAACCAAACAGTTGCTTAGGGAACTGGTCAATCATGAAGCGCGTGTGCCCGTATTCACTCTCGAGTCTATTGCAGGCGAATCAATAAGCTTTCCTGGCACCATTGGCGCGATTCGTTATCCGCTAAAATATCCACAGTTGAGTAATGCCCTGCAACAGGCGACCATTTATCGTGGTATGACAACGGAAGTCTCTGCCGATACTAATTTATTCAGATCACTTGTTGGCAATAGTCGTCTAATAAAAAATGTTCAGCGGATGATTGACCAAGTATCTGATTCTGAAGCGAATGTACTCATTCTGGGTGAATCTGGTACAGGAAAAGAAGTCGTTGCCCGTAACCTACATCACTTTTCATCCCGAAGAGACAAACCTTTTGTGCCGGTAAATTGTGGCGCGATTCCTGGAGAATTATTAGAGAGTGAGTTATTCGGCCATGAGAAAGGCGCCTTTACCGGGGCAATAACATCAAGAAAAGGGCGCTTTGAAATGGCTGAAGGCGGCACCTTATTTCTGGATGAAATAGGTGATATGCCATTACCTATGCAGGTAAAGCTGCTTCGTGTGTTACAAGAGCGAACCTATGAAAAAGTGGGAAGCAATAAAACACAAACAGCCAACGTGCGTGTGATCGCTGCAACACATCGTAATCTTGAAGAGCATATTGCTGATGGGCGTTTCCGTGAAGATTTATTTTATCGTCTCAATGTTTTCCCGATTGAAATGCCGGCATTACGCGATAGGCCCGAGGATATACCTTTACTTATCAATGAATTGATTAAACGTATTGAGCATGAGAACAGAGGTACAATCCATCTTACTCCTGCTGCCATTACTTCCTTGTGTCGCTATCCCTGGCCTGGCAATGTGCGTGAATTAGCCAATGTCGTTGAACGTTTAGTTATTCTCTACCCTTACGGGACGGTGGATTTTGATGATCTACCTGATAAATACCGGTTGGAAGGGGATGACCTCCCAGAAGAAATCACAGCGATCATCACCGCTAGTCCGAAACAAGATATACCAAGAAATATGCCTGAGGTCAGTATTGAGGATAAACAGCCGTCTAAGCTATCTTCTCAAACAGATAGCCTGCATAGCCTCTCAGATGAGATGGTGCTGCCAGAGGATGGGATTGACCTGAAAGAGCACCTGGCAAACCTCGAGTATTTATTGATTAAACAAGCGATAGATGATGCTGAAGGTGTGGTTGCCCACGCGGCTAATAAATTAAAAATGCGAAGAACTACCTTGGTAGAAAAAATGCGTAAATACGGTATCCAGAGAGATACGGAATAGTGTTATTGCTGAATGTCGGACTTTTGACGTTTATTTGTTTAACTTATTGATAATTAATTAGATTTAATTTGGGCATGGTAATTGCTCAAGCTCTAATACGATGCAATAGTGCATGTAGGAGCAAGAAACATGAATCTGAAATTATCGGTGGGTGATGATTTACAAAAATCGCATTACCAAAAACAACCCTTTTCAAGAGACATTGATCTCAGCACTATTTCTAATGTCAGCCATATATCGGCTGAACAGACTAAAAAAGTCTCATCTCAGGCTGACCAATTAGCAAATCGCCATAGTCGTTTACTCGCGGTTCTTCCTGCTGGTGTCGTTGTATTGGATGGCTCTGGCTTTATTCAGGAAGCGAACGAAGCGGCTGTATCCTTACTAGGCGAACCGCTCTCAGGTGAACGCTGGGTCAATGTGATTGAACGCGCTTTTGATCCCAAGCCCAGCGATGGTCACGATGTTTCACTGAAAGATGGCCGTTTAGTTCATATCTCAACCAACCCGCTGGGTCATGAACCAGGACAAATCATACTCTTGCAGGATGTGACTGATACCCGAACTTTACAAAGCAAAGTGTCACATTTACAGCGACTATCCACCATTGGCGAAGTCACTGCAAGACTTGCTCATCAAATCAGAACGCCATTATCTTCTGCGATGCTTTATCTGTCTCCATTACTCAAAGAAGGGGCTGACGAACAAGTAAAACAGCGGTTTGCATCACGGGTGAAAGAGAGTCTCTCTCATATGGAACAATTGATTCGTGATCTCTTATCTTTTTCACGTGGAAATATGGCTGCCCCCTCACCAGTAGCTCTGCAAGAGTTATTGAGCCAACTTGAGCAGCAGTTCTCCGCTCAAAATGATGTGGAAAGCAGTGATGTCAGACTGACCATTTCGAATCATGTTAATGATGGCTATATCTATGGCAGCCAATCTGCATTAATTAGTGCAATTACTAATCTTCTTAACAATGCACGTCAGGCATGTGAGCCGCATGGAGATATTGAAGTAAAAGCAGATTACGCCATCAACGAAGAAGATGAGCAATGTATCAGCATTAGCGTTAATGATAATGGTGAGGGCATGTCTGCTTCAGTGCTGAACCAGGTACTGACTCCCTTTTATACCACTCGTTCGAATGGCACAGGCCTCGGTTTGGCTGTCGTTCAGTCAATAGTGAAGGCCCATAGAGGTCACTTAACAATTGAAAGCGAGCCTAAAAAAGGCAGTTCGGTGACCATGTTTTTCCCTCTTTATACATCATCAAGTTCATCATCAGATGAAGTCACGCAGGAGGTTGCGTTATGAATCCATCTAATATTTTAGTGGTTGAGGACGATGCGAATCTTCGTAGAGCATTATGTGACACACTTGAGTTAGCAGGATACCGTGTGACCGGAATGGAACATGGGCAATCAGCATTAGATAAAATCGCCAGTGAACCTGTCGGTTTATTGTTAAGCGACTTGCAAATGTCACCTATGGATGGGCATACCTTATTAAAGCGGGCAAAAGCCATGATGCCGGATTTACCCGTGGTCATGATGACAGCTTATGGCACCGTACAAAGTGCAGTAGATGCTATGCATCAAGGCGCTTCTGACTATCTATTAAAGCCATTCGAAGCAGATGAGTTATTGCAGCGGGTGCAACGCTATATTAGTGATCTTGGAACAGAAGAAGATGATATGGTGGCTCACGCTCAGGCATCTAAAGAGCTGCAAGCTATCGCCAAACGGGTGGCGGACAGTGATGCTACGGTCTTAATTAACGGGGAAAGTGGCACAGGTAAAGAAGTACTAGCTCGTTATCTTCATATACATTCAGCAAGAGCTTCTGCGCCCTTTGTTGCCATTAACTGCGCCGCTATCCCTGAAAATATGCTGGAAGCCACCTTGTTCGGTTATGAAAAAGGGGCCTTTACCGGTGCCAGTCAAGCCTATGCTGGTAAATTTGAGCAAGCAAACCATGGCACGATTTTGTTAGATGAAATTTCAGAAATGGATTTATCTCTGCAAGCGAAGTTATTGCGTGTATTACAGGAACGTGAAGTTGAACGGATTGGTGGTAGAAAAGTCATCCCACTTGATGTCCGGGTACTCGCCACTACCAACAGAACATTACGCGATGAGGTAAAAGCGGGTCGTTTTCGAGAAGACTTATTTTATCGTCTTAATGTGTTCCCACTTGAAATTTCACCACTTAGAAAACGTATAGATGACATTTTGCCACTATCTAATCGATTACTGGCTCGCCATGCAAGTCACAGTCGACGCGTAGCGCCCTTGTTGGACGAGGCAGCACAATCCCGATTGTTGTCTCACTCATGGCCAGGCAATGTCCGTGAATTGGATAATGTGCTTCAGCGTGCCTTAATACTGCAATCAGGCCAGTCAATTATGGCTAAGGATATTATTTTCGAGGCAGTCTCTGGTCAGGAGTTGGATCATACTACGGTGAAATCAGACGTTTTGCCTGTTCAGGGAGATAATAAGCCCGTGCTAGAAGGTTATGACCTTCGTTCACAGGAGCAGCGTCATATTCTCGACATGCTGGAAAAATATCAAGGTAGCCGAAGACTTACAGCTAAAGAGCTGGGAATCAGTGAACGGACTTTACGCTATAAGATTGCCAAATTCCGTGAGCAGGGGGTGGAAATCCCCGAAAAACTTGGCAAGAAGTCTGCATAGAGCAACTAACAGCGTCATTTTTTAAGCGGAGTTCAGAGAATCATGATCAAAGCTATCGATCCGAATCAATTACTTACCCAAATGCGAGCTTTGCAAGCCCAGGCATCACCTGCAACTCAACCACTTTCTGCCGATAATGCTGAAAGCAATGGTCGGGTTGATTTTGGCAATGTGATGAAACAAGCGATAGGTGAAGTCAATAATTTGCAAAAAACATCAGGCGACTTAAAAACGTCGTTTGAACTTGGCGATCCGAATGTCAACCTGGCTGACGTCATGATTGCATCAGAAAAAGCCAGTGTGGCTTTTGAAGCTACCTTACAGGTCAGAAACAAGCTGATTGAGGCTTATCAAGAAGTTATGCGTATGTCGATTTAGTCGGCGAACATTTCTGAGTAGAGACAATATATGGAAAACGCACCTGCTACTACCGGCCCTCAAGCTAATATGCCGGCAGCCCGACCAACGACGGCTTTGGGCGCCATGCAAGCTAATATTTCACGACAACCTGTAGTTAAGCAGGTTCTATTTTTATTAGCTATTGCTGCCAGTATTGCTGTCGGTGGTTATGTGCTGATGTGGTCACAAACGCCGTCTTATCAAGTGCTGTTTGGCAATATGGCACCAGCGGAGTCTTCTGAAGTTGTCGATGTTTTGCAGCAAATGAATGTGGATTACAAATTAGATCCAACCACCGGGGCGGTGTTAGTACCAGCGGCTGACCTGCAGACGTTGCGTATGAAGTTGGCTGCAGAAGGGTTGCCCAGAAGTGCGGCATTAGGCATGGAAATGCTTAATCAGGATCAGGGTTTTGGTACCAGCCAGTTTATTGAGCGGGCTCGTTATCAACGTGCCATGGAAGAAGAGTTATCCCGCTCTATCGCTGAACTGAATAATGTCAGAAGTGCGCGTGTGCATTTAGCGATTCCCAAACAGTCTGTTTTTGTGCGTGATCGTAAAGATCCCACCGCCTCTGTTGTAGTACATCTATATGCAGGCAGAACACTGGATCAATCTCAGGTCGCTGCCATCACACATATGGTCGCATCCAGTGTGCCAGATATGAAAAATGCCGATGTGACGATTGTTGACCAGCGCGGTAATTTGTTAACGCAACCAGAACGGGCTGCCGGTGTTGCGATGAGTGATACGCAGCTTGAATATACCCGTAAAGTTGAGCAGATCTATATTGACCGTATCGAGAATATTCTGTCTCCCATTGTTGGGATGAGCGGTGTTCGTGCTCAAGTCGTGGCAGATATTGACTTTACAATGTCTGAACAAACGCATGAAAGTTATAATCCAGATATGACAGCCGTCAGAAGTGAACAGCTTCAGGAAGAAGAACGTGTTGGCAATGGTGGCCCGTTTGGTGTGCCAGGAGCGCTCAGTAATCAACCGCCTGGTGGTGGTGTTGCGCCTGAACAAGCGGCCCCAGATAATGCGGCAAATGGTGAAGAGACAACAACGACAACCACAACACCTGGCTCAAGCAGAAAAAGTACAACACGTAATTTTGAACTAGACAGAACGATCAGCCATACCCGCATGGCGCCGGGTAATGTTAGAAAACTAAGTGTAGCTGTACTTGTTGATGAAAAACGCAGCGTTGATGCGGAAGGCAATGTGACCTCTCAGCCGCTGTCAGAGTCAGAAATGACACGCATTAATGCGCTGGTGATGGATGCCATTGGGTTTAGTAAAGCACGTGGCGACAGTTTAAATGTAGTGAATGCCCCATTCATGGCTCCTGAAGCGGTTGAAGCCTTGCCAGAAAAACCTATCTGGGAAGAACCTTGGGTTTGGAACTTAGCAAAACAAGTCGGTGGTGCACTGGTGGTTCTGTTCCTTATCTTTGGTGTGATCCGTCCTGCATTCAGAGATATGACCAAAGTGCCTGTCTCTGAAAATGATGACGAAAATTTATCGCCGGAAGAAGTTTTAGCCAGAAGTAGCAAGAGTGGTGAAGAGATTGCTAAACTGACCACTGGTTCGGAGAAGATGGAAGAACAACTATCTAATGTCCGAAGTTTAGTGCAACAAGACCCTGCGCTCGTAGCGCAAGTAGTCAAAAACTGGACGGCGGGTGATGCCTAATGGCAGAAGAAGTCAGAAAACTAACAGGCACGGAAAAAGCAGCTGTTTTTCTTCGCTCTATAGGTGAAGAGGAAGCGGCAGCAATACTGAAGCATATGGGGCCGAAAGAGGTGCAGAAAGTCGGTCAGGCCATGGCGACGTTACAAAACGTGACGCGCGAAGAAGTCCAATCAGTCTTAAACAGTTTTGTGACCACTGTCGAACAAGAAACTGGCCTTGGTATTGGTTCTCATGATTATGTTCGTAAAATGCTGGTGGGTGCATTAGGTGAAGACCGTGCTGGCAGTTTATTAGATCGTATTTTATCTGGCAGTAACACCAATGGTCTGGAACAGCTCAAATGGATGGATGCCAGAGGGATTTATGAAATCATTCGTCTTGAGCATCCGCAGATCATTGCCATTGTATGTTCTTTTCTGGATGCGGATCAGGCAGCGGGTGTCTTGTCTTTATTTCCTGCAAGGGATCAGGCGAATGTGATATTGCGTATTGCCACGCTTGATGGTGTTCAGCCTTCTGCGTTGACAGAGCTCAATGAGATTCTGGAAAAACAATTCAGTGGTGCAGCAGGCGCACAATCAACGATGGTGGGAGGTCTGAAAACAGCGGCAGATATCCTTAACTTTGTTGATGGTACTTCTGAAGCGGCCATCATGGAAAAAATCAAAGAGAGCGAGCCCGATCTTGGACAAAACATCGAAGATCTTATGTTTGTCTTTGAAAATCTTATCGATGTCGATGATCGTGGCATGCAAACATTGATGCGTGAAATTCAGACTGATCAATTGCAGCTGGCACTAAAAGGTGCTGATGACGCATTGAAAGAGAAATTCCTACGCAATATGTCACAACGTGCAGGTGAAATGATGCGTGATGATTTAGAAGCGATGGGGCCTGTTCGTTTAAGCGATGTAGAAGCAGCGCAAAAAGCCATTCTTGCTACAGCACGAAGCTTGTCTGATAAAGGCGAAATTATGCTAGGCGGAGGTGCAGGTGATGACTTCGTCTGATGACACGCTTGTTACCAAACAAGCTGATGTCTTATCTGCGGATGAAATTGCTGATGCTATAAAACGCTGGGAAGCGCCAAGAATGGTGGCGGTCACGGATGTGGATGATAATGATGCTCCGCAAGTGCTTGATGTGAAAGCCATTGAGGCATTACAACAACAAGCACAGGAAGAAGGCTACAAAGTTGGCTATGAAGAAGGCCACCAGGCTGGTTTTGCCGATGGTCAGCAAGCAGGACTGAAAGATATTCAGTTGCAAGTCGAAAAGCTTCAGCAGATGCTTAATACCTTACAACAGCCACTGACAGAATTGGATGAGATTCTGGAAAAAGATTTAGTTAACCTGGCTATTACCATGACGCGGCAGCTAGTTCGCCGGGAGTTAAAGCATCAACCAGAACACGTTATTGGCGCAATGCGAGCGGCGCTTGAAGCCTTACCGATCAGTGATCGTCAACTCAAAATTTATGTTCATCCTGACGATCTGCATATCATCCAGAAAGGGTTATCTTTAGAACACGATTCAGACAAATACCAATGGATAGAAGATCCTTTACTCACTCGCGGTGGTCTGCGCTTAGAAACCCCTGATACCAGCGTCGACGCCACGGTTGAGTCCAGGCTGAACAGCATCATTAATAAAGTGCTTGGTGATGAAAGAGATGCTGACAATGAGTAGTATTGAGCGTCAATCCCGATTACAAAATAAGTTGATGCAATATCAACAACGATTGGATACGGATGATGAGCAGAGTGTTTTAATTGAAGGACGTTTGACCAGGATGGTTGGATTAACGCTTGAAGCCGTTGGCTTTCAGGTGCCCATTGGCAGCCGCTGTGAGATTATTGGCAAAGGACAAAAGCCCATCGAAGCAGAAGTGGTCGGATTTTCAGGTGAAACGACCTTTTTGATGCCCACAGGCGATATGCGTGGATTAGTGCCTAACGCTAAAGTCAGACCTGTACGAAGTGATTCACAAGTACCTGTAGGTGAAGCCATGCTGGGCCGGGTAGTGGATGGTGCAGGCAAACCACTCGATGGTAAAGGTCCTTTAAGAGTTCATGACAGGGTGCCTTTACACGGTGAACCGGTTAATCCGTTGGCGCGATCGCCTATTCGTCAACACCTCGATGTTGGGGTACAGAGTATTAATGCCTTGCTTAGTATTGGCCGAGGTCAACGTATGGGGCTGTTTGCAGGGAGTGGTGTTGGTAAAAGTGTGTTGTTGGGCATGATGACGCGATTTACTGAGGCCGATGTTATCGTGGTTGGCTTGATTGGCGAACGTGGTCGAGAAGTCAAAGAATTTATTGAAGATATTCTCGGTGAACAAGGCATGGCAAGATCCGTTGTTGTCGCTTCACCCGCTGACCATTCCCCCTTAATGCGACTGCATGGTGCCATGCTGGCAACCAGCATTGCTGAATACTTCCGGGATAAAGGTCAGCAGGTTTTATTATTAATGGATTCCTTGACTCGTTTTGCTCAGGCACAGCGTGAAATTGCCTTGGCGATTGGTGAGCCACCCGCAACGAAAGGCTATCCACCATCAGTATTCTCATTATTACCACAATTGGTTGAACGCGCTGGCAACGGAGCTGTTGACGGTGGAGCTATTACGGCTATCTATACGGTATTAACGGAAGGTGACGATCAGCAGGATCCTGTGGCAGATGCGGCTCGGGCCATATTAGATGGGCATATTGTTCTATCTAGACAGCTAGCCGAGTCTGGGCACTACCCAGCGATTGACGTAGAAGCATCAATAAGTCGTGTCATGCCTCATATTGTAAGTGAAGAACACTTAAAACAAGCACAGCAATTCAAGCAGATTTACTCTACTTATAGACAAAACCAAGATCTTATTAGTGTAGGCGCCTATAGTAAGGGGAGTGATCCTGCCATTGATGAATCCATTGCCATGTTCCCAGCGTTAAGGCAATTGTTGAGACAAGGCATGAATGAAGCGGTTAACTGGCAACAAAGTGATCAGCGATTGAAGCAAGTACTTGAGTTAAGAAATCAATTACAAAACCAACAGCAGAATGTGGCACAGACACCGATGCTAATGGATGGTAATACTCGCCGTTTTTAATATTATTGCTCAGCGTGGAGTTGATAAATGAGTCGTAGTCGAAAACTTGATCCTGTTATCGAAATGGCTCGGAAAGCAACAGAGTCCGAGTTACAAAAACTTGGTCAACAAAATGCCTTACTTCAACAGGAGCAATTCCAGTTGGATGATCTCCTTCAATATCGGGCCGAGTATCTCTCGCGCTTTCGGCAAGCAGATCCCATGGTGATGACTGCAAAAAAAGCACTCGATCTGAGAAGCTTTTTAGCTAAATTAGACCAAGCTATTCTTAGTCAGGAATCACAAGTCAAATCAGCCAATGAAAAAGTCCAGCGTCAGCAAAAAATGTGGTTGCAGGCCAGAAATAAGGAGCAGGCTATTGATGCCTTAATGGCACGGTATGAAGCCACAGAGCTCAAAAAACAATTAAAAAGAGAACAAGTCGAAACGGATGAGCATACAAACGGTGTATGGCTGAGAAACCGAAATAAATAAAATGAATACCTAATTTTCAATAGTTGCAAAATTAAGATAATTTTTTTTGAAAAGAGGCCGATACCAGTAAAACATGTAAAAGGCATAGTGAAGATGAATCAGCCAAGATAAAGCTGAGACGCTATAGCCGAGGGAAATAGAAGGAATAGAAAAATGGCTGACTCGATTTCCGAAATAAACTGTGCTGAATCGGTCACGATCGCACAGGTTGCAGATATATATGCGCAGCTGTTAATGGCGATGGCTGAAGGCCAGGCTATTCAAATTAATTTAGGTCAAATTGAACGTATCGATACAGCGGTCATTCAACTTTTCTATGCGTTCTATCGTGATGCTCAACTTCAGGGGCTGGTTGTCATTTGGTCAAATCCCAGTCAACTTTTTTGTGATGCTGTCGATAGATTGGGTATCAAAGCATTTTACGCACAATAAAATATAAAAAACTAATATTAAAGAAGGAGCTTTTTTGTTATGGCTAATATTCTCGCAGTCGATGATTCTGCCTCAATGCGGCAAATGGTCACCTTCACTTTGCAAGGTGCCGGACATAAAGTCACCGTAGCAGATGATGGTAAACAGGCCCTGGATATAGCTCAAAAACAGTCTTTTGATTTGGTCATTACTGACGTCAATATGCCGGTAATGGATGGCTTGACTTTAACCCGTCAATTACGCCAATTATCCACGTTTAAGTTTATTCCTATACTCGTACTAACAACTGAAGCCGGACCAGAAAAGAAACAAGAGGGTCGTGCTGCTGGTGCAACAGGCTGGCTGATTAAACCGTTTAATCCTGAACAGCTGTTAGCGACGGTGAAAAAAGTCTTGGGTTAATCATATGAGCATCGATGTCTCCCAGTTTCATAGCATATTCTTCGAAGAAAGCTTCGAAGGTCTCGATATTATGGAAAGTGGTTTGCTTAGTATGTCGCAGGGAGAAATCGATGATGATACGGTTAATGGTATCTTTCGTGCCGCACATTCCATCAAAGGAGGGGCTGGCACCTTTGGCTTTAGCAATATTTCTGAGTTTACACATGGATTAGAGACGCTCCTTGATCAGATTCGTAATGGCGAACGAGAAGCAACTCATGAAGTGATAGAAACATTACTTTTAGCTGTAGACACACTGCGTGAGATGTTAACGGCTGTTCAAGACAGTTCAGAGATAGATTCAGAAAAAGTAACACAAGTATCAAAGGCGCTTGAGCAAATTTTACTAGGTTCAACGTCTGATGATGTCGACAAGGTAATGGATGAGGTTTCTGATGCGGATGTGAGCGCATCAGAGCCATTAACTCAAACATGGCTGATTAAGTTCAAACCTCTATCTCATATGCTCCAGACGGGAAATGAACCTATTCGGATGTTCCGTGAATTAGCTGAGTTGGGGGCGTTATCTGTTGAGGTGAGTGAGGAAGAGCTACCTCCGTTTACCGATCTTGATCCTGAAATCTGTTATTTGAGTTGGCAACTGACTTTATCGGGTGACGTTGATGAAGCAGCGATAAACGAAGTCTTTGAGTGGGTGGATGGTGATTGTGAGCTGAGTATTGAGCGGCTTGAACAAAATGTGCCTGATATCGAGCCTGCTCTGTCGGCACATGAATCTGAACAGATTGATATCCATGAGCCCATGATTCCTCCTAGTTCACTGACGGAGGGTGAAACAGTCGAACCCGAAGTTCCATCGCCAAGTGCAACTGAAGCCCAACTCAAAACATCAGCTGAGATTGATCATCTCACACCGAAAAAAAATGAAGTTTCGCCTAAAAAGAAAGCCGTGACTCCGGATGCTTCTATTCGTGTTGGCACAGATAAAGTTGACTCACTGGTTAATCTTGTCGGTGAGTTAGTGATTACTCAGTCAATGCTGGGACAGATTGGTGAGAATTTTGATATCAACATGCTACCTCAGTTGATTGATGGTCTTGAACAGTTAGAACGTAATACCCGTGAGCTACAAGAAAGTATCATGCGAATTCGCATGTTGCCCATTAGTTTTGTCTTTAACCGTTTCCCTCGGCTGGTGCACGATATGACCAGTAAGTTGGGAAAACAAGTCGAGTTAGTTCTGAGCGGAGAGCAAACTGAACTTGATAAAACAGTGATGGAGAAAATAGGTGATCCTTTGGTTCATCTGGTGCGTAATTCATTAGATCACGGCTTGGAGACACCCGAAAAACGTCGAGCTGCTAATAAATCTGAAACCGGCACGCTAAAACTTAATGCCTATCATCAGGGTGGCAATATTGTCATTGAAATAAGTGATGATGGGGCCGGTCTAAACGAAGACAAAATTTTAAATAAAGCGATCGAGAAAGGTTTAGTTGATCCGAACGAAACACTCCCCCCAGAAAAAATACACGAACTCATTTTCTTACCAGGATTTTCTACAGCAGACCAAGTCAGCGACTTATCTGGTCGTGGGGTTGGAATGGATGTGGTTAGAAAAAATATTAATAGCTTAGGTGGTGCTGTTGAGGTCAAATCGGAATCTGGTATTGGTTCTACATTTACTATTCGATTGCCATTAACCTTAGCCATTATGGATGGTCAAATTATCCAAGTTGCCGATCAACGGTACATTATTCCATTGATTTCGATTATTGAGTCAGTTGAAGTCGAAGCGGGTAGAGTCAACAGAGTAACGGGTAAAGGCGAGCTCTATAAAATACGTGATGAGTATGTGCCAATAATCAGGCTGACGAATGTTTTCAATGTAGAGGGTGGCATAGAGGATTTGCAGGCTGGCTTACTGGTGATTGTTGACTGTGAAGATTATAAGGTGGGGTTATTTGTCGACGAGTTGTTGGCACAGCAGCAAGTGGTTATCAAAAGCCTGGAGACCAATTTCCGCAAAGTTAAAGGTATCGCTGGTGCAACGATTCTAGGCGATGGTGCCGTCGCTTTGATTCTGGATATTCCAGGATTAATGGCAATGCATAGAGAGCCTTCTCAGGTCAAAAAGAACTCATCAGGAAAGGTGGCTTGAGCGATGTCTGAAATCACTACAGAAAACGAAATACTCGATATTCTTGATGTTGTCGATAGTGTCGATGATGGTGCGCAGCAATACCTGACATTTGAACTTGCAGATGAACACTATGGCGTCGAAATTCTGCGGGTTCAGGAAATTAAAGGCTGGGATAATGTGACGCCGATTCCAAATACGCCTGCTCATGTTTGCGGAGTGTTGAATCTTCGTGGCGTGATTGTGCCAATTGTTGATCTGAGATTGTTATTCCAAATGCCTTTTAATCCATACACAAAAACAACAGTGGTTGTCGTTTTGAAAGTAGAAGGTATCACTGATCGTGTTGTCGGTATTGTGGTTGATGCGGTATCAGAGGCGCAGAACGTGGATCCTCAAATGATTTCAAACGCACCTGACTTAGGCACTGTCGTCGACACCAGTTTTATAAAAGGTATCACCAGTAACGATGAATATATGCTGATGTTATTAGATATCGATAAATTACTCAGTGTAGAGCAGGTAGGCTGATGACTACTGGCCATGTTCGTGTAATTGCCATTATGAACCAAAAAGGCGGGGTGGGAAAAACCACTACCACCGTTAATCTTGGGCACGCACTTGCTTTGCAAGGCAAACAAGTGGCGTTGATCGATATGGATCCTCAGGGACAAGTGGCGACAAGCCTGGGCCTGGATAATCAGCAATTAGGAATTGATGTTGTTTTACTTGAGGGTGAAGCGATTGATGTCGTCAAGCACCAGGCACGAGATAAGTTGGATCTAGTACCAGCGGGACCGCGCTTGAATGAGTTCGAACATATCAACGAGGGTGGTGTTGAACGTGGTCACCGACTACGAAAAGCAATCGAAGAGTCCTCGTTATCGGCTTATGATTTTGTCTTAATAGATTGCCCACCCTCTTCAGGGTTACTTGGTGTCAATGCCATGTTTGCTTCCAGCGAACTTATCGTTCCAGTGTCAGGGGATTACCTGTCACTACAAGGCTTATCTCGTATGATGCAAATTTTAAAACGGTCAGAGGAAATTTCAGGACATCGCATTCGACTTTGGCTGGTTTCGACCCGTATGCAATTGCGTCGGAAATTGACTGCTGAGGTCCGCAAGCGAGTGCTTAAATATTTCCCAGGCAGGGTGTTATTTACCCCTATTCGTGAAAACGTTGCACTAGCAGAGTGTCCCAGTTTTGGTAAAACAATTTTTGATTATCGGAAAAAAAGTGCTGGTGCGGAGGATTACTTCACTCTGGCCAGCGATGTATTAAACAGGAGAGCGGCTGATGGCCAAGAGTAAAAACGTCATGGGTAACGACCCGCTCGCCTGGTTAACGGTTGATAGTAAAACGTCGACTCAAAGTGTGCATGCTGATGAAACTGAACAGGCGGCTGAGGTTGATTCATCTACTGAGACTGAACTTCCTGAAAAAACACCTATTGAGTTAGTGGAGGAGAGTTTTACTTTCATCGCCGCTAAAGGTGAACTATTGGTTGCTGATTTTTATAGTGAACTTTTTGCATCACAACCACAGTTACAGCGCTTGTTTAGTGGTGTGTCACAACAGGGGCAACAGAAAAAATTATTAGCAGCGATAGTACTGTTGGTACAAAACCTGCGTCATCCAGCTTTACTGGACAGTTATTTGACAGAATTAGGTAAACGCCATGTTTCATATGGCGTGAAAGAGGCGGATTACCAAGCCGTTAAAAATTGCCTGCTCACTGTGCTGGAAAAATATGCTGAATCTGCTTGGTCACAAGCTGTTGCTTCAGCCTGGAATGAAACACTGGATAGCGTTATTAAAAAAATGACGACGGACGAAGAGTCCGTGGAGGAGAGAGACATGGCTGTTAATCAAAAAGCTGATAAAGAAATCCTAAATAGAGCCAATGCGCTTGATAATGCGGTAACGGCTGTGATGATGATTGATAGAGATTTCACTATTACGTACGCCAACCAATCAACACTAAACATGTTGGGTGAGCATGAAGAAACCCTAAAATCGGTCTATCCTGGATTCTCTGTCAAAGGTCTGGTTGGCAGCAACATTGATCTTTTTCATAAAAATCCAGCTCATCAAAGGCAGATGCTTAGTAATCCTGATAATCTGCCACATCAGGCTGACATTAAAGTGGGACCACTGGCTTTTAGACTGAATGTCACAGCAATGATGGATGAAGAAGGCAACTACATTGGTAATATGCTCGAATGGCATAACGTCACTGCAGAGAAGCTGCGAAATGCTGATATTCATGGCCAGTTTGATGCCTTGAATAAAGTGATGGGCGTCATCAGTTTTGAATTGGACGGTACCATCATCGATGTGAATGATAATTTTCTCAAAGTAGTGGGCTATAGTCGAGAGGATGTCGTAGGGAAGCATCATCGAATGTTCGTTTCGCCTGAATCTGCTCAAAGCGTCGAATATGCTGAGTTCTGGGCAAAATTAAACCGTGGCGAATTTGATAGTGGTGAATATAAACGGGTTGCCAGAGGTGGCAAGGATATTTGGCTACAAGCTAGTTACAATCCTATTCTGGATATTAATGGCAAACCTTTTAAAGTCGTTAAATTTGCAACGGAAATTACAGAAACAAAATTGCAGCGCGCCAATTTTGAAGGTCAAATTTCTGCCATTAACAAAGCAATGGGTGTAATCAGTTTCGATATGGACGGCACCATTCGTAGCGTGAATGATAATTTCCTCAATGTTGTCGGTTATCCTCGCGAGGAGGTTGTGGGTAAACATCACCGTATGTTTGCTACACCTGAGTTAGCGAAAAGTCCTGACTATGCTGAGTTTTGGGCAAAACTCAATCGTGGTGAGTTTGATGCCGGGGAATATCAACGTGTTGGAAAAGATGGAAAAGATATCTGGTTACAAGCCAGCTATAACCCCATTTTTGATCTAAACGGTAAGCCTTATAAAGTGGTTAAATACGCTTCAGACATTACTGATCAAAAACACTTACAGTTTGCCGTTCAACAAGCGTTATCAGCGACATCCACCGTGATGAATGCATTGGCACAAGGTGACCTCACCAAGTTAATGGATGGTGAGTTTGAGGGCGAGTTTGCGCTACTTCAGCAAGCGGTGAATGGTTCAATTACAAAAATTTCATCCATTGTGCAGGACATCATCGAAGCGTCGATCAGCATTTCTTCTGCAGCGAGTGAAATTTCACAAGGTAATACTGATTTAAGTCAGCGAACAGAGGAACAGGCTTCCTCACTGCAAGAAACCGCAGCGAGTATGGAAGAGCTCACCAGTACCGTCAGACAAAACTCCGATAATGCTCGTCAGGCTAACCAGCTTGCCGTGGATGCAAGGAGTAAGGCTGAAAAAGGGGGAAGCGTCATTCAGGAGGCCATTCAAGCGATGGCGGCAATCAGCACTTCCAGTAAGCGCGTTGCAGATATTATTGGTGTTATTGATGAAATCGCCTTTCAAACTAACTTGCTCGCATTAAATGCCGCTGTAGAAGCGGCTCGAGCAGGTGAGCAAGGCCGTGGATTTGCCGTGGTTGCGTCAGAAGTACGTAACTTGGCACAGCGTTCAGCCGCTGCGGCAAAAGAAATTAAAGAGTTGATTAATGACAGTGGTGAAAAAGTCAGGGAAGGTTCTGTTTTAGTCAATGAATCTGGCAAAACCTTAGAAGAAATTGTCGAGGGAGCGAAAAAGGTTGGGGACATTATTTCTGAAATCGCCGCTGCCGGTATAGAGCAAACATCAGGTATCGAGCAAGTTAATCAGGCAGTGACTCAGATGGATGAAATGACGCAGCAAAATGCAGCGCTAGTAGAGCAAGCGGCGGCGGCGAGTGAATCCTTAGACGAACAAGGGAAGCATCTGGAAGAAATGATGATGTTCTTCAAAACAGATTCTGATATGGCATCCCCCAAACAACGTGCTGTATTAGCTGATGCTGCGGCACCAAGAAAAGAACTAAAAGCCATCAAAGCAAGGCCGGAGTCGATGGCGACAGCAAAAACAGCAAGTCGTCAGGTGATGTCAAATCATCAAGAAAGTGATGAGTGGGAAGAGTTTTAAGGCCAGCGGGTCAGGTTCTGGAGCTGTATTCTCATGGATAGAACTGCGCGGGAATTTGAGTTCTCGGACAGGCATTTTTCTAAAATAAGTGCTTTCGTAACCGCGCACACCGGAATTTTATTGCCACCGGCAAAAAAAGACATGGTGTATAGCCGGTTATCGAAACATGTTCGGAAATTGTTTCAGGGAAGCTTTGACACGTTTTGCGATGCTATCGAAAATGGTGATGATGAAATAAAAGAGCTATTAATCAATGCCATTACAACCAATCTGACAGCTTTTTTTCGGGAAAAGCATCATTTTGATTATTTAAAACAATATGTTTTTCCAGAGCTAATGCTCAAAAATAAAACGACTAAAAGAATACGTATCTGGTCTGCAGGATGTTCGACTGGAGAAGAGCCTTACAGTTTAGCTATATGCTTACATGAGTTTTTCAATGACAAAAAAGACTGGGATGTAAAAGTTCTGGCAACCGACTTAGATGCCAATGTTCTAGAGCAAGCTGCGTCGGGTATCTATGCCATTGAACGTCTCACCCAGTTCTCAGAGAATGAAAAAAAATCTTGGTTCACCCGAGGCAAAGTGAATACTGACTTAGTGAAGGTCAAGAGTTTCTTACAGAATTATATTGTTTTTAAAAGATTAAACCTGTTACACACCTTCCCAATGCGTGGGCCATTTGATGTGATATTTTGTCGAAATGTCATTATTTATTTTGACAAAGCCACTCAAAGAGATTTATTCCATCGATTTGCTGAAAAGATACTGCCCGGTGGTTATATGTTTATAGGGCACTCAGAAACGCTATTTAACATTAGTGAACAGTTCGTTTCTGTTGGAAACACAATATACAGACGACAGTCATGATGGCTTTACTTCCTGTTCTACCAGCTGCAATAAAGGGGTTTGAAGACGTTAATCGTTACTGGGATAGCTACGCTCAAGCTTGGGTTGCAAAAATTCTACCTGGACAACTCTATGTGAGTTGTAGTGATGATGAGGTGATTTCAACAACCTTGGGGTCTTGCGTTGCGGCTTGTATTCGTGATCGAATAAAGGGTATTGGTGGCGTAAATCACTTTATGCTGCCATGGACAGAAAATGCGCCAAGTGAAACATGGAAAGGCATGGCAACACGTTATGGCATTTTTGCCATGGAGTCTTTGATAAATGAGATTTTAAAGGCTGGTGGCGAACGCTGTAACTTAGAGATGAAGGTTTGTGGTGGGGCTCGCATCATAAACGGAATATCGAATGATATTGGCCGTAAAAATAGTGACTTTATTCTTAGCTTCGCTCAAACCGAGGGCATCCCTCTGATTGCTTATGATCTTGGAGACATTCATCCTCGAAAACTGATGTATTACCCCAGCACCGGACAGATGTATGTCAAACGTATTCAACAACTTCACAATGATACTGTTTACCAGCGGGAGTCTCAGTATCATGAACAATTAAAAGCCGCGCCCCAGAGTGGTGGCGTAGAGTTATTCGACAGGTAGGGAAGGAATGAAAAAGATTTCTGTTATTGTCATTGATGATTCAGCTTTAGTCAGAAAGCTACTATCAGAGATCCTCAATTCCGACCCTGAACTGGAAGTAGTTGCGACAGCTGGAGACCCATATCAGGCTAGAGAAAAGATTAAACAGTTTAATCCAGATGTGTTAACGCTGGATGTTGAAATGCCAAAAATGGATGGGGTGACATTTTTACGTAATCTGATGCGGTTGAGGCCAATGCCTGTAGTTATGGTGTCAACACTGACAGAAAAAGGCGCACAAATCACCCTTGAAGCTATGGCCTTGGGCGCATTTGATTTTGTAGAAAAACCCAAATTGGATTTATCTCAAACTCTGGCCACCTACTCCGATGAAATTATCAGTAAAGTTAAAGCAGCGGCGGGCGTTCAACCTGAACAATTGAACCAAAAAGCGATGCTGCAAGTAGATGAGCGTTTAACAGCCGATGCGATTATTGCTAAGAGTTCAAAAAATATTCCTTTAAAAACCACTGAAAAAATTGTTGCCATTGGGGCTTCCACTGGCGGAACAGAAGCAATAAAAACAGTCTTGTGTGCATTGCCAGCCAATGCGCCAGGTATTGTGATTACACAACATATCCCTGCGAGCTTCAGTGCGCCTTTTGCGGACCGTGTGAATAAAATGTCGGTGTTGAATGTCAGTCAGGCAGAAGATGGTGAGCAAATACTACCTGGACATGTATATATTGCCCCAGGAGACAAACATCTTTTAGTTGAGCGTAGTGGAGCCCGTTACTATTGTCGATTGAATGATGGTCCCGCAGTATCACGTCATAAACCCTCAGTTGATGTTCTCTTTCGTTCGGTTGCTCAAAATGTTGGAGCAAATGCGATTGGGATTATGTTGACTGGAATGGGCGATGATGGTGCTAGGGGCATGATGGAGATGAAGGAAAATGGGGCGAGTAACATTGTTCAGGATGAAAAAAGCAGTGTTGTCTGGGGTATGCCCGGCGCGGCCTACAAGCTGGGGGCTGCGGAATTGATGCTACCGCTGGATAAAATTGCTCAAGAGATCATGAAACAGGGTCGATAATGTTCGATACATACGCGAGAGTTAATTAAGGACGATATGATGAAAAATCCGTTTGATAAAAAACATATTATTGCTTTCCTATCGTCCATAGGGTTTGTTATGGCCGCCTTAATTTTCGTGAACTGGCTGGCGGCGTTATTGGTTCTGTTTGCCTCTGTTTCAGTATTTTTTTTATTGCGTGAGAATGTGTCAGTTCAAATGCAGACAGCGGTTGCTACGACACAGCTATCATCGGCGGATATCGATGATTTAAAAAATGAAGTAGTCGGTGATATCACGCTTCAGATCGAAAATATACGTGCAGAGAATGAGCAAATTTCTGCATTGTTGACAAATGCCGTGCAATCTTTGGGTGATAGTTTCCAAGGTTTGAATGAACAAGCTTCAAATGAGGATGATATGCTTCATAGCTTGGTTGATCATAGAGATGGTCAGCAAGGTCTGTCTGAGTTCATAAAAGAAACCGAATCGGTTATGAGCTTTCTTGTGCAAACCTTGCTAAAAAATTCAGATGATAGCCGTTTGGTAATGGATAAACTGGATGAAATTAATCAGAGAGTAGACGGCGTAATTTCTTTGCTAGACGACGTAAAAGATATCGCATCTCAAACAAACTTATTAGCCCTAAATGCGGCGATAGAAGCAGCAAGAGCAGGAGATGCCGGGCGTGGATTTGCTGTTGTTGCAGATGAAGTCAGAAAACTATCACAAAAATCTGATGACTTTAGTGATGAAATAAATAAAATCACTATGCAGGTTAAGTCAACCATTGACGAGGCAAGTGATGTCATTTCTGAGTTGGTCTCTGCCGATACAGATTTAGTAATGAATAGTAAAGCCAAAGTAGCAGAAATGACTACTACCATGTCAGCACTGAATGATAAAACGCAATCCGTGATATCTGGTACGAGTGAGATTAGTCATCAGATATCTGGCTTGGTAAACCAGGCGGTAACATCACTTCAGTTTGAAGATATGTGTCATCAGTTAAGCGAACATATGGATAAGCGTTTAAATACAGTGTCAGCACTTATCAATGTAATTAGTGAGATACCCTTGTCATCGGATAGTGATGCTGATCTAGCAGCATGTCAGCAGAAATTTCTAGAGGTCAAAAAAACAGTAGCTGAACTCCAGAATAAAATAGATGAAACAAAACACAAATCGGTCTCACAAAAAAGTGTCGATGCCGGAGATATCGAACTCTTCTAAATACTGGCACATTGCTTGCTCTTAACTCCATGAACAGGTCGATAACGACGATAGAGTAGGGAGAGGCGTTATGCCACAAAGTGTTTCTATACAAACCGATAGTGTTGTCAGCACTAAGCCAGCACATACCAAAGAAGTATCGAAGGATAACTCTTTCTCTGAAACGCTTGATAAACATATCAATACAGCAGAACAGAGGTCTACCGAGTCAAATAAGTCGCAAACAAAATCAGTTGAAAGCCGCGATAATAAGGCGACCGATAAAACGGAAAAGGATGAGTCTGTCACAACGGAAGCGGACAAAAAGACGGAAAAAAGCGACAACGATGACGGCAAGAAATTGCCGTCTGAGGACAAGGTCAGTGATAAAGATACTGAACCTAAAAATGATGCGGAATCACCTTCTGAGGATTCTGACACAGCAGATTCGCAAACAACTTTTGTCGTTGTCCAATCGCCAGAAACAAAAGTACCCGTAACCAGCAACAATGAAGTTAATGTCGCGGCCGAAGGTGACGCTGCCGTAAAAAAATCAGTGACTGCGCCGTCTGTCACATCAACTTTAGAACCTCAAAAACAATCAACATCATCTACTGAGACTAACTCAGAAACCAATGCGCTCAATAAAAAACAAGCTGATGCCAGCCTGGTTACGGTAACGGAGACAGAAAAAGCGGTCATTAAACAAACTCAAAATTCGACAGATGAAAAAGTGCCCAATTTTGCCAAGGCACTGCAATCGATGAATGAAGCTGACGGCAAAACCAGTGAAATTCGTGCCGACATCATGGATGCTATTAAAAGACAACGCCAAAGAGGTGATGGTGAGCAGGTTACTAATGTTAGGAATATGATGGCAGCACAAGCCGAAAACAAAGATAAAACAGATGTTGACCTGCTTGGTATTCGTGCTGATAAAACAATTCAAGAGCGGATAGTAGGTAGTACATCGTCTACTGCGACCTCTGTGAACATTAGCGCAACATCATCACAGACAGGATCCACTTCAACACCAAGCACGTCTGTGGTCAGCCTGCCCGTTCAGCCGAATATACAAAGCTCAGCATGGTCACAAGTGATGAATAGCCGTGTCATCTGGATGGCTAAAGAAGGTATTCAGCAGGCTGAGTTGAAAATGAACCCGGCTAATTTAGGTCCAGTTGAAGTAAAACTCCATGTACAAAATGATCAGGCCAGTGTAACTTTTCTCGCACAACACTCCACAACAAGAGATGCGTTGGAACAGGCTTTGCCAAAATTACGAGATAGCTTTGCAGAAAATGGTATTCAGCTGACGCATGCTGAGGTGGGGCAGCAACAGCATCAACAGCAACGAGAAGATCAGCCACAGCAAACACAGAATTCTCAGAATTTTACTCAAGCCCGTGGTCAAAGTGACGATATAATGACTGAAGCCGAGGAAACGCTAGGTTCTGCTAGAGAAGAAAGTGGTCTTAGTTTGTACGTCTGAGGCATAAAATAATAATATTAAGTTCAATCCGGGAGAGACGGACGTGTTCAAACTTGAAAATTTCTCTTTGAGAAAACGCATGTATATCATTGGTGGTCTTGGTGTGGTTGCCTTATTGGGACTACTGCTGCTTGAAGGCTATATGTATCACTCTGGTATCAAGGAAATAGAAGCACTGTACATTGCAGCAATGTATGTTGTGGTAGCAAGTATTTTAGTGGTGGCTATTGCCCACTACATCGGTCGATTCGGTGACAAGCGCGCGATGACCTTAGTTGGTGCAATTCAGAACATCAAAAAAGGTGATTTGACTCATAAAGTAGCTATCTCTGGAAAAAGTGATTTTAGCTGGATGGCATTTGAACTGGACAGTGCCAGAAAAAATGTTGCTAACCTGGTTCACACTTTAGTTGGTGGTGTAACTCAGCTCACGTCAGCTAGTCAGAATATGCAAGCTATCAGTAAAGAAACGGTTGATGGCGTATTACGCCAACAGTCAGAAACGACACAGGTGGCGACAGCTATGAATGAAATGACCGCTTCAGTTCAAGAAGTGGCTCGAACAGCTTCCAGTGCGGCAGAAGCTGCTCGAAATGCAGATACAGAAGCTAAAGCAGGTAAGCAGGTGGTAATGGAAACCATGCAGGCCATTGACTCCCTAGCTACCGAAGTTGAAAAAGCGGCAGAACAATTGAGCAGCCTGGAATCAGATATCGGCAATATCGGTGCAATCGTTGATGTCATTCGCGGCATTACTGAACAAACCAACTTACTTGCACTGAACGCAGCTATTGAAGCTGCCCGTGCAGGTGAACACGGTCGAGGCTTTGCGGTGGTCGCCGATGAAGTCCGCACGCTGGCTGCCAGAACACAATCATCTACTCATGAAATAGAAGAGATGGTTGAACGC
>Ga0114901_1000041_pt1 | contig 119288 bp, 107 predicted proteins | sample MalvireepMed_s16_FD_89686 | JGI IMG/M metagenome (GOLD analysis project Ga0114901, IMG submission 89686) | Marine viral communities from the Global Malaspina Expedition - Malaspina viral metaG DeepMed_s16 | ecosystem: Environmental > Aquatic > Marine > Oceanic | place: Mediterranean Sea... | reverse complement strand
TGAAGGTGCGGGGTGGGGCCATGTCTCCCACAGTCTGTACGCAACGGTCAGAAGCGGACCTGGTCCCTCCACCCCGACAAGTCTCTTTCTTAAGACCTGCCGGGAAACCATACAAGCGGGCCCCGCCCGCGAAAGGCAAGCAAAGCTTGCCGGCAACGGTTGCCCCGGAGGATCCCAGAGGCCTGTTCCAACTCCATAGTTATGCCGATTCTTCGAGTCGCTCCGCCAGCGCCAGGGCGGCGGTAAGCCCCGGCGATTCAATGCCGAGCAGGTTTACCAGGCCGTCGATACCGTGCTCCCCCTGGCCCTGGATCAGAAAGTCCCGGTAGGGCTTGCCGTCCAGCCACAGCTTGGGGCGCACGCCGGCGTAGTCCGGCTGCAGCGCGCCCGCCGGCAGGCCCGGCCAGTAGCGCCGCACCGCCTGCTCGAAGCTTTCCCGGCGACTTTCGTCCACCCGGTAGTCCGGCCGTTCCGCCCACTCCACGTCGGGCCCGAAACGGGCGCCGCCGGCCAGATCCAGGGTCAGGTGGACGCCCAGGCCGTCGGCGTCGGGCAGGGGATAGATCAGCCGCTCGGCGGGCGGTTTGCCGCGCAGCTTGAAGTAGTGCCCCTTGGCGAAGCGCTGTTCCGGCCGATGCTTTTCCGGCAACCCGTCCATCAGGCCGGTGAGAGGCACCGCGCCGAGGCCGGCGGCGTTGATCAGGCGCTCCGCGCGCAGCTGGAAAGGCTGGTCCGGGCCTTCCACGGTGAGGGTGAAACGCCCCGGCCGGCAGTCGATATGCGTCACCCTGTGACGCAGGGCGATCACCGCGCCGTGGTTTTCCGCTTCCGCGGCCAGACTGGCCATCAGGCCGTGGCTGTCGACGATGCCGCTGGTGGCGCTCTCCAGCGCCTGCTCCGCGCGCAGCCAGGGCGCCTCCCGGCGCAGCCGCTCGCGGCTCACCAGGCTGAGCCCCTTGGCGCCGGCGGCGCGGGCGTTGGCGTACAGGTCCTCCAAAGCCCCCGTCTGGCCGGGGCCGGCCACCACCCATTTGCCGCAGCGGCGGTGGGCGATGCCCCGGGCGGCGCAGTACTCGTAGAGCAGCGCCTTGCCGCGCAGGCAGGTTTCCGCCTTGAGCGAGCCGGGCGGGTAGTAGAGCCCGCCGTGGATCACTTCGCTATTGCGCGAGGAAAGATGCTCGCCGATGTGGGCTTCCGCCTCCAGAACGACCACCGCCTGGCCGGCCCGGGCCAGGCGCCGGGCCACCGCCAGACCGATGACGCCGGCGCCGATCACCACGCAGCCGGTTTCTTCCAGCGGCAAGGACATGGCTTGGCCTTACCGTGCCCCTTCCGGTTCAACGTCTCCGGAGGCCGCTTTCTCGCCTTTGCCGTCGTTCACCGCGTTGTCGTAGAACAGATAGCGGGAGGTCTCGTACGTGCCCCGGGCCAGATCGAACAGGTTCTGGAAGGTTTGCGGGTCGTCGCCGGCCCGGTCCTGCTCAGGCTCGTCGCTGTACAGCTCGTGCAGGGTGGCCGCTTCGCCGTCGTGGTTGAGGCGCGCCAGGTGCTCGCGGGTGACCATGCCGATCTGCGGCGCCGGGCCCTCGCGCAGTACCACGAAGGCGCTGCGTTCGCCCTCCGGGGCCGGCATCTGGATGTCCCGGCCCAGGGTGGTGTTGCGGTATTCCATACCCAGCATGCCGGCCAGGGTCGGCATCACGTCCACCAGGCTGACCACGTCTTTCACATGGCGCGGCTCCAGCATGCCGGGGGCGTACAGCATGTGCGGCACATGGTGGCTTTCCAGGCCCAGTTGCTCCTGGAAGGGCGGCATGTGCGAGAGGGTGGTGATGCGATTGTTGTGGTCGCCGAAGAACACGAAAATGGTGTTATCGAAGTAATCGCTTTCCCGGGCCATGTCCATGTAGCGGCCCACGTTGTAGTCGAGCAGCCGCACCGCGTTGTACTGGGCGGTATTGCGGAAGCCGTTGGCGTTGAGTTCCTGTTCCGGCGGCGAACGGGTTTCGAAGTCGTCGTTGTTCTCCGGAATGGTGAAGGGCCGGTGGTTGCCGGCGGTCTGGATAAAGGCGAAGAACGGCTGGTCCGACGGCAGGGCCTCCAGAATCCGGTGGGATTCCTTGAACAGGTTCAGGTCGGAGATGCCCCAGACGTCCACGTTGGGCGACTGCCAGTCGCCTTCCTCGTAGAGCTCCAGGTCGTCGATGCTGCGCGTGAGCACCGCCTCCAGGTTGGCCCAGCCGGCGTTGCCGCCCACCATGTACAGCTTCCGGTAGCCCTCCAGCTGGTTGACGATGTTGCGCTGGTGGCCGATCAGCGGGTTACGGCTGGCGGTCTCCTCCGGCGCCACGTCGGGGATGCCGGTGAGAAACGCCCAGATGCTTTTCGCGGTGCCGGTGACCGGCACGTAGAAGTGCTCGAAGAACCAGCCTTCGCGGGCGATGCGGTCGAGATTGGGGGTGGGGTCGAACGGTGTGCCGTAGGCGCCCACGCGGCTGGCGCCCAGCGATTCCAGCATCACCACCACGATGTTCGGCGGCCGGTCCACGTCCAGCCGGTGCGGCTGGACCGACACGTTGCGCTCGAAATTCAGCGGCTCCCGGGCCTGCTCCGGCAGCGCCAGGAAGTCCGCCATCAGCGGGTAGTATTTCTCCACCGCCTCGCGGTCGAAGGGCTCGCTGCTGAGCAGGGTGGTGTCGTAGAGGAACAGCACCGGATTCAGCCCCAGGGCCGCCACCGCGTTATTGCCGGAGGCGAAGGCGTCACTCCAGCGCAGCGGCACCGGGTTTTCCAGGTTGATGTCGGAGACCCGGCCGAGCAGGCCGAACACCAGCGCCAGGAATACCACCACGCCGCCGATCCACTTGCTGCCGGTGCCCATGGGCATCGGCGCGCGCAGCAGGAAACGGCGCGCCAGCGCCCGGAAAATCAGCGCCATCACCGCGGTCACGGCCAGCCAGCCCAGGGTGATCCACACCACCGGATAGCTTTCCCAGACCATGCGGGTGGAGATCGCGGTGTCTTCCAGGAAGCGGAAGGCGGTCACGTTCAGCCGGTCGCCCAGGTAGACGTAATGGCCGAAGTCGAGGATGTAGGTGAGCACCACGACCAGCACCGCCAGGGTGATGTACACCAGCCCCAGCACCCGCACCGGGGCCGAGCGCACCAGGTTAAAGCGCGGCAGCCAGGCCAGCACCGCCAGGGGCAGCACCATCAGCAACGCCAGCCGCAGATCGAAGCGCAGCCCCACGCCCAGGGCATGGTAAAGGTCGCCGGAATCCGCCTGCACGGTGTCGCCCACTTCGGAGAAGAACGCGAAGAACACCGCTCTCATAACCACGAACAGTGCGAACAGCGCCACCACGCTGGATGTCAGAAAACGAAGCCGGCGTGACTTCCACCACCCCATGTATGCCTCCGGGTCAGGTTGATAGGAAATTCAGGCGGCCTATGCTACCGATACAGGGTCCGCAGTGCATGCGGTATTGGAGACCCCTTCTTATGGTGGCAACTGAATCCCGGAACGGCGTCACGGTGGTGACGCTGAAGCCTCACCTCTCCGCCGACTGGCCCCAGGTGAAACGCTTTATCGCGCTGATCGCGGTGGTGGTGTTCACGGTGGCGGCGGCCTGGACCCTGGCCGGCATCTGGCTGGCGCTGCCGTTCGCGTTCATCGAGGTGGGACTGATCGGCTATCTGCTCTACCGGGTCTGCTTCCGCCTGTCCTACCTGCACCAGCGCATCGCCGTGGAGCGGGGCAGGGTGGTGCTGCACGAGGGCGTGCGCGGCCCGGACCGGGAGTGGATTCTGGCGCGCCCGGCGGCGCACCTGCACGTGGTGCTGCCGGTTAAGGAGGTGGACATGATCGGCCTGCATCTGTGCGACGACGACACCCGCCTGGAGTTGGGCGCCTTTCTCAACGGCGACGGCCGCGAACAGGCCCGCCAGGCGCTGCGCGACGCCGGCCTGGTGGAAACCTCGGACCGCTGGTGGGTGCAGGGCTGAGCCCCGATGCCAATCCCCAACAGGAGACTGCAATGAAGTACATCTTCGAAGTACGCATGAAGGACGGCTACACCGTGGAGGAATACGCCCAGGGCTGGATCGAGGCCAGCGAGATCATCCAGCAGACGCCGGGCGCCCGCGGCACCTACCTGCACCGCAAGATCGGCGAGCCGAACACCCTGCTGGCCATCGCCCATTGGGACTCCAAGGCGCACCGGGACGCCAAGGACGACAGCCGCAGCGCCAAGGTCAAAGCGATTCTGGAAAAACACGCCCGCACCTGCGAGATCACCCCGCTGGGCGAATTCGAAGAGCCTGAATGGGAAGTGCACCCCGAGGGAGGTGACGGTGAGCGCTAGACGGTCGGTGTGGGGCAGGGCGGCGCTGCTGGCCGCGCTGATCGGTCTGGCCGGTTGCGACTATTCCGACGCGCCTCAGGCGGCGCCGCTGCGAATGCTCGCCGAACAGCCGGCCGACTATGACGGCGAACTGGTGACCACCGCCGGCACCGTGCGCCATTTCCAGGACCCGCTGCACTACTGGATCGAGGACGACGACCTCAACCGGGTGGCCCTGAAGCCGGTGGAAAAAGTGAAAGCCCATCTGGGCAAGCGGGTGCGCGTTACCGGCGTCTTCCACTACCAGGAAAACGCCGGCCGCGAAATCGAGCTGCAATCGATCCGGGAAGAACCCTGATCAACCCTCGATCTGGAACTTCAAACCGGCGTTGTCCACCAGCCGCTTGATCAGCTTGTCACCGAACGCCGGCGCCGTGGTCCAGATGCCGCCGGCGGTATCGTCGGCGTCTTGCACCAGGCACAGGGCGCTCTCGGCGATCATCCGCGAGGTGGAGCCGTAGCCCGGGTCACGGTTGCCGGACACGCTGGCCTTCAACTGCCGGCCGTCGGCGGTCTCGCCGATAAACAGCACGTCGTAGAAGCCGTTTTCGCGCTCTTCCTTGCTCGGGCCTTCGCCGGGCTTGGGCGCGTCCTTACCGGACAGGGAGCGGTCGTTGGTCACCGCCTCGGCGGTGGCCTTGCCCTTCTCGCCGGGGCCGGTGAGGATCATCTCGTCATACACGAACTGATCGCCGTAGGCGTGGCCCAGCAACTGGTTGGAGCGGTGCACGTTGCGGGTGTTGATGGTCGCCATCACGAACGGCGCCAGCCAGGTGTGCAGCTCGTCGTCGTAGACCGGCTCCCTCGGCTCCGGCTGCTCCGGGCCCTTGAAGCCCGGCGTCAGGGAAAACGGGTCGGTGAGCAGCTGGTAGATCTTCGGGTCCTTCTTGGCGGCCACCAGGGTCGCCTGCAGGCTGGCGGCGGTACCGCCGGAGAAGGTGCCCTTCATCTTGCGCACCCGGCCCTTCACGCGGGGCAGGTAGGCGCCCAGGTTCTCCTTGGCGTACTGCTGCAGGAAGTACACGCCCATATCAAACGGGATAGAATCAAACCCGCAGGAAAACACGATCCGCGCGCCGCTCGCCTTGGCGGCCTCGCCGTGGGCGTCGATCATCTGGCGCATCCACGCCGGCTCGCCGCACAGATCCACATAGTCCGTACCGGTCTTGGCGCAGGCCGCCACCAGCGGCTCGCCGTACAGCTGGTACGGCCCCACCGTGGTCAGCACCACGCGGGTGCGCTTCGCCAGCGCCTCCAGGGTCTCCGGCTTGTCGGCGTCGGCGGTGATCAGCGGCACCGAATCCGGCACGCCGATTTCCTCGCGCACCGCCTTCAGCTTCTCCTCGCTGCGGCCTGCCATGGCCCACTTCACGTCGCCATCGGCGCCGTACTGCTGATGCAGATACTCCGCCACCAGCCGGCCGGTGAAGCCGCTGGCGCCGTACACCACGATGTCGAACTCTCTCCCGTTGCTCATAATCGGCAATCCGTTCTGTTGCGAATGATGCGCCTACTATAGACCCCGTGCCGCGCCCCTGGGCAGGGTGGGGAACGGCCTTTTTATGGGCAAGAGAGTCATGGCGCGGCGTCTACTCTTATCCCCAGGTTGGGGGATGCGCCGCGGACCGCCGGTGTTTAGGATAATTCCGGATCACTGATAAGGGGAATAAGGTGGCCGGCGAACCGGACCTGACAAAGGTGCTCGATAGCATATATTTCGCGCCGCATGGAGGAAGCGGATGGTGCGACTGCCTGAACCTGATTTGTGAGCTTGTGCGCGGTGATGCTGCACGGCTTCTGAGAATAGACAAGCAAACCGAACAAGTGGTCGCCGAGCTTCCGGGCCAGAATCTGGCCGGGCAAGCAGGTGATTCGGATTTTCAGGGTGCAAATAGTGGCGCACTCCATGGCCGTTTCGTCGCGGATGGCCTGGTGGTTGAGCTGAAGGTTCAACGTGTCGGCGAAGGCGACCCCTTCACTCCACGGGACCGGAGCGTTCTTGCTGAACTGATGCCACATATCGCCCGTGCGTTACGACAGGACGGCGCTTCCAGATTACTGATGGACCGGCACGCCGCCGTGAGCAGGCCCAACCAGGGCGCTCTGTTACTGCTCAATGTCCAACAGGAAGTCGTGTTTGTTTCTACCCGGGCCAAGGACTGGCTCTCGCAAACGAGCCGCATGACATTAAGAGACAACCATTTGTATCTATCCGGTTATAAGAAGCAAACGGAATTCTCGGATCTGGTTCGTTACTGTATGGGTCAAAGAGGCTCCGGCATGATGGCACTGCCGGAAAAGACCGGTGTCGTGCGTTTGCTGGTCAGTTTCGAGGAAGCCGGAATTGATGGGATTTTCGAGTCGAATGGTCTGATTGCTGTTTTTATTCTGGCTATCGATAGTGAAGACATAGACGACGAGGGCGCCATTGCTCGTTGGTTGGGACTAACGGAACAAGAAGCACGCATTGCGACACGGATTGCTCAAGGGGGCCGTCCGGCGGACATTGCCGCTGCATTGGGTGTGTCTTTGCATACCGTTCGTCACCATCTTAAAAACATTTACCGCAAGACCGGTACTCACTCTCAATCGCAACTTACCGCCATGGTGCTGAATCTGCCGCTTTGAAGGTGACAATATAAACGGCTTCTGGTTATTTGTTCTCTGGGGAGATGATAACCAATGAGGGTTCAGGGAGGGATAATGAACAATAGGCGCGGGCTTTTGGCGTCGGAGCGCTTGCTGGATCAACTTTACTTCGCGCCTTACGAGGCGTCCGGCTGGCACGGGTTCCTTAAAGAAATGGTTCGCCAGTCGGGTAGTCGGTCGGCCCGACTATTGGTAATGAATCAACAAGCGGATCAGGTGTATTCAGGTGTTCAGGTCAACACTGACGATAAGGCCCATAAAGCCTTTGTGGATCACTTCGTCAATTTGTGTCCCTGGCGCCCGGGGCTGGCCCATCTGCCGCCGGGTAAGTTCTATTCTTCTTACCTGGACGGCATCTGCGACCAGAAAACCTTCTACCGTTCCGAATTTTTTAACGACTGGGCCAAAGAGCTTGATATTCACCATGGCGCCAGCGGCACGGTCTGGCAGTTCGAGGGCCAGACTATTCAGATGTTTTTTCAGCGGACAGGCGGTCAGGGCCATTTCAGACGTTATGAAACCGATGCCTTCAATGCTTTGGCACCGCATATTCGCCGTGCTCTTCGACTGGAAGCCATAATCCATCAGCAAAAGCAGAAACAGGGGTATTTGGAGCATACGGGCCGCTTCAGCGCTTTCATACTGCTTGATGCCAATCAGCGTGCGGTACACGTTTCCGAGGCCGCGTGGCGTCATATCCAAGATAATCCACACGCTCTTCGTCTTGGCAAAAGGGTGTTATTGCAGAACGGCGAGGCACAGCAGAGGCTGGATTTCCTTTTGAAGGCCTCTTTCGCCGGTGGCACGGCGGGCGCGCCGGTGACGGGAGGCGTCATTGCCTTGCCGCGCCCGGAACGGTCGCCATTGTTGCTGCAGGTCGTCCCCTTGCATCCCGATGCCGACAGGCCACTGATGCCGGTACCGGCCCATGCCGCCCTCTATCTGGTGGATGGTGACGCGGAGCCTGAATTCGACACTAAAAAACTGGCGAACCTGCTCGGCCTCACGCAGGCGGAGGCGGAGATCGCCGCCTTGGTAGCCGGTGGGCAGACCGCCGCGAAGATCGCGTCTTTCCGTCGGGTGTCGCTGCATACCGTGCGAAGTCAGATCAAGAGCATCTACTTTAAAACGGATGTGTCCAGCCAGGCGCAACTCACCCGATTGGTGAAAGCGTTACCGGCCACCCGCGACCGGCAGGGGCGCTCGAGAACGCCGTTTCTGTCTTGATCGGTGGCAGCCGGTTGTATCCCCCATCTTGGGGATGTGCGCTTCAGTCGCAGATGATTAGCTAGTGCTCTCGAACTTGTTTGATAGTACTGGAGGAATCATGAATACCTTGAAGCTCACTGCATTGGCTTGTGCCGTGGCGTTGACTGGTTGTGGTGGTGGATCTTCGTCGGACGGTGGCTCAGACGCGCCCGCCGAAAATGCAAGAACGGGCGTCTTCACCGATAGCGCGGTGGCGGGAATCAATTACCGGACCTCGCCGGGCAACAGGAGCGGTAGCACCAACGCTCTAGGCGAATACGATTATGTCGACGGCGACACCGTCACGTTTATGATCGGCGGCATTCCCTTGCCTTCGGTACCGGCGACCGGCCGGGTCACTCCCGCCGACATGGCCAGCGACGAACAGCCGGATCAGGTCACCAATATCCTGCGCCTTTTACAGTCGCTGGATCAGGACGGTGATCCGGATAACGGGATTACCATCCCGGGTCAGACCCACACGGACCTGGCAAACGCTCAATTGGATTTGGCTCAGCCAGCCGCCTCGTTCGAGACCGCTTATGATTCCGAAGTAAGGTCGCAAACCAATTCGGATCTGGTCAGTGCCGAGGATGCGGAGACCCATTTCAATGAGTCTCAACAGGCTGACCTGCGTGGCAGCTGGGTATTCGTTGAACCCGCCGGAGAAAGCAGCAACGGAAAAGGGCCCGACGGTGAAGAGATCAACGTTCTCACCTTCATGCACGGCGGCCGTTATATCGTCGCGCACAAATACGGCAATGACGACCAGGGCGCGGCGACCGCCGAATGGGGCTTTTATGACTGGAATCCGCAAAGCGGCGACGTGTCCTTCGAGGTGGTCGGTGATTCCGATGCGTCGGGAGGTATTTGCGGCGACGACACCTTCTGTTCGGATACCATCAATCTGGTGGGTGATGAGCTGGTTCTAGGTAGCGAGGAGGAGGCCACCACCGCTTTCCAGGCAGTTAAAAATGAGGGCAACGACTATGTTGGCGCTTGGTATCTGCCGGAAGACGTGGGATTCAATGTTCTAACGATCCTGGATGGCAGCCATTACGTGGTCGCGCATTCCGATAACCAGGACGTATATACCGGCGACAATCTGACCCCGACATCGTCCGAGTGGGGCACGTATTCCATCACCAATGATCAGTTCCAGGTAAACGGTGTCGAAACCGAAACCGATGGCCCAGGCGGCTTGTACGACGCCAGCAATTCCGGTGCTCCCGGCGCCAGCGCCACGGTGGAAGCAACCCCGTATGGCGATCTGGGCATGGCTTTCGACGCGGAGGACGTCATTACCTTCGGGCGGATAGGCCGTTTCAGCGTGGAACTGCGGGATCTTGTCGGCAACCGTAGCGTCGCCGTGGTGGAGCGTTCCGAGCAGGGTTTCGAAGAGGGAATGAGCGCTGATTTCACCATTGAACTGGTCGGTGAGGGAGACAGCGCCGATGTGTCCCTGAACGGTGATGGCAGTGGCACGATGACGTTCTCCCCCGGTACCCAGGATCAAGAGACAAGCACCATCGACGCGCCCTGGACTACCACGGACAGCGGGACCCTGCGCTTCACGGAAAGCCTGGACGATGAGTCCACGGGCTCATGGACGATGGTAAAGGTCAATAACGGTAAGGATGTACTTGTTGATTTTCGTCATGTGGATGGGACCACGGAGAGCCTGCTGGGCTTCTTCATCAGCGATTTTGTTCTTCCCGCTGAACCGGTCAGTTCCGCTCAGTAAGAAAAGACAGGGGAGCGGAAACGCTCCCCTGTCTTTCTGAAATCCCACGACCAACTCGTTAAGAGCCCCACCGCTGTCAGCACCATCCGCCACCAGCTGACCCGTTAAGCTGCTGTCGCGGTACACCACGATGTCGAATTCTCTCCCGTTGCTCATAATCGAAAGTAATCTTAACTGGCCGGATCATTGTCCCCGACGGGGATTTTGATGGTGTTGTTGATGCCCTCTCAACTCATATTGATCTCTCACGCCAAGAAAAAGGCTGCTTGAAGTTTGAAGTCACTCAAAGCGCTGAGCACAACAACACCTTTATTGTGTACGAGATATTTGCCGATAAGGCCGCGTTTCAGCGCCGCCAGGAATGTGTCCGTGATTCAGCCTGGGGGGCGGATATCAGCGAACTCAGAGCGGCATTACGAGATGGGAGAAAGAATCATGAAAGTTCACTATTTGGAGATCGTATCCGAGGATGTGGATGCGGTATGCAAAGCGTATGAGGCTGCTCACGGCGTCAGATTTGGTGAGCCGGACGAACTACTCGGTGGCGCCAGAACCTGCACCTTGGCCGATGGATCGATTGTCGGCGTGAGAGGGCCGCTGCGAAGCACGGAGGCGCCGGTGGTTCGCCCCTATTGGCTGGTGGAGGATATTGATCAGGCCGTAGTCGACGTTGAGGCCGCGGGGGCCAAGATCGCCATGGCGCCGACGGAAATCCCCGGCAAGGGCAAGTTTGCCATTTATATTCTTGGTGGCAACGACCACGGGCTTTGGCAAGTTTAGGGGCCTCTGGTATCCCGCCGGGTGGCTGGCGCCACCCTTTCGCGAGCGAGCCATTCTCTTTTCGTTATTTGAAGTCTCTTGAGCGGACGATCAGTTCGTTGAGGGCGTCGCTGGTGTCGTCGAGGCGGCCGGCCATCAGGTGGACGATGCCTTCGGGGCTGATTTCCACGGTGCCGGTGACGGTGACCAGGGGGCTTTTCAGCAGGATGGTGCGGAAGCGTTCCTGGATGGCGCTCCAGATCACCACATTGGTGTTGCCGGTTTCGTCTTCCAGGGTCATGAACAGGGTGCCTTTGGCGGAGCCGGGGCGTTGCCGGTTGGTGACCAGGCCGGCAACGCGCACCACCTGGCCGGGCCGGGCGCGTTTCAAGTCCTTGGCGCGGTAGCCGCGTTTGAAGCGGGGCAGGTGGCGGACCAGGGCCATGGGGTGCTTGCCCAGGCTGACGCCCAGGTGGCGGTAGTCTTCGATCAGGGTGGTGTATTCCGAGGGGGCGTCCAGGTAGACGCCGTCGTGGTCGCCCTGGGGGCCGTCTTCGAGCAGCGGGCGCTGGCCTTCCAGGCCCTGGACGTCCCAGTGGGCCTGGTGGCGGTGGCCGCTGAGGCCGCGCAGGGCGTTGCCGGCCACCAGGGTTTCGCGTTCGCGCTGGCCGAGCCGGGCGCGGCGGCAGAGGTCGCCGACGCCGGTGAAGGGCGCTTCGGCGCGGGCCTGGACCAGGCGTTGCGCGGCCTCCGGGTTGAAGCCTTTGATCTGGCACAAGCCCAGGCGCAGGGCCGGCTGCACGCCGAGCTTCTCGCGCTGAAGCTCTTCCAGGCTGTGGTCCCAGTGGCTGTGGCGGGCGTCCACCGGGCGTATTTCGATGCCATGGCGGCGCGCGTCCTGTAGGATCTGCGAGGGCGAGTAGAAGCCCATCGGCAGACTGTTGAGCAGGCCGCAGTAGAAGGCGCTGGTGTGGTGGCGCTTGAGCCAGGCGGACACGTACACCAGCAGCGCGAAGCTGGCGGAGTGGGATTCCGGGAAGCCGTAACCGCCGAAGCCTTTCATCTGCTCGAACAGGCGGCGTGCGTAGTCGCCGCTGTAGCCGTTGGCGCGCATGCCGTCGATCACCCGGGCTTCGAATTCCATCAGTTCGCCGCTTTTGCCCCAGCGCGCCATGGCGCGGCGCAGGCGGTCGGCCTCGCCGCCGGAAAAGCCCGCCGCCACCATCACCAGCTTGATCACTTGTTCCTGGAAAATGGGCACGCCCAGGGTGCGCTCGAGCACCGCTCTGACTTTGGCGTCCGGGTAGTCGGTTTCTTCCAGGCCGTCCCGGCGGCGCAGGTAGGGGTGCACCATGTCGCCCTGGATCGGGCCGGGGCGCACGATCGCCACTTCCACCACCAGGTCGTAGAACTTGCGCGGCCGCAGGCGCGGCAGCATGTTCATCTGGGCGCGGGATTCCACCTGGAACACGCCCAGGCTGTCGCCCTTGCAGAGCATGTCGTAGGTGGCCTCGTCGCCGGCGGGGATGTCCTGCATGGCCAGCGGGCGGCCCCGGTAGCCCTGCACCAGGTCCAGGGTTTTGCGGATCGCGGTGAGCATGCCCAGGGCCAGCACGTCCACCTTCATCAGGCCCAGGGATTCCAGGTCGTCCTTGTCCCACTGGATCAGGGTGCGGTCGGGCATCGCCGCGTTTTCCACCGGCACCAGAGTGTGCACCGGGTCGCGGGTGATCACGAAGCCGCCCACGTGCTGGGACAAGTGACGCGGGAAGCCCACCAGCTCCTGCACCAGTTCCCGGTAGTGGCGGCCCAGGGTGGAGCCGCCCAGGCCCACTTCCCGGAACCGTTCCACCAGGGCGTCGGGCTTGTCCCACCAGGCCAGGTTGCTGCTCAGCCGTTCGATGATGTCCATGTCCACGCCCAGGGCGCGGCCCACGTCGCGCACCGCCGAGCGGGTGCGGTAGTGAATCACGGTGGCGGCCAGAGCGGCGCGGTCACGGCCGTATTTGCGGTAGAGGTACTGCATCACTTCTTCGCGGCGTTCGTGCTCGAAGTCCACGTCGATGTCCGGCGGCTCGTCCCGCTCCTGGGAGATAAAGCGCTCAAACAGAAGCTGGCTGCGGCCCGGGTCCACCTCGGTGACGCCCAGGCAGTAGCACACCGCGGAGTTGGCCGCCGAGCCGCGCCCCTGGCAGAGGATGCCCTGGCCACGGGCGAAGGCGACGATGTCGTGCACGGTGAGGAAGTAGTGCGCGTAGCCGAGCTGGCGGATCAGCCCCAGCTCCTTGTCCACCAGGGCGCGCACCCGGTCCGGTACGCCGTCCGGGTAGCGGGCTTCGGCGCCCTGGTGGGCGAGGGCGGCGAGATAGTCGTCGGCGTTCTGGCCCGGCGGCACCACTTCTTCCGGGTACTGGTAGCGGATTTCGTCCATTTCGAAGTGGCATTGCTCGGCGATCCAGGCGGCTTCTTCCAGCAGCGCCGGCGGGTAGATCCCGGCCAGCCGGTCCAGGCCGCGCAGGTGGCGCTGGTCGTTCTGGAACCGTCGCCGGCCCAGGTCGCGCACCGTGGTGTTCAGGCGCAGGGCGGTGAGCAGCTCCTGCAGGCGCTGGCGCTCCGGCCGGTGGTAGTGGACGTCGTTGGCGGCGGTCATGGCCAGCCCGAAGCGGTCCGCCAGCTGATAGCAGTAGCGGTAGTGCAGGGCGTCGTTGCGGTCCTGGAGCAGCTCGCAGGCCAGCCACAGGCGCTCGCCGAAGTGCGCCTTGAGCAGGGCGGCGTGGTGTTCGTCGCGGTGGTCGCCGGCGGGCAGCCACAGGCACAGGGCGTTGCGGTCGATGCGCGTCAGGTCCTGCCAGTGCAGCCGGTAGTGGCCCTTCTCCGCGCGCCGCCGGCCGCGGGTGATCAGCGTGGAAATTTCACCGTAGGCCTGACGGTCGCGGGCCAGCAGCACCAGACGCAACTCGCCCCGGTCCTGGTGCAGGCGGAAGTGGCTGCCCACGATCAGCCGGAAATCCAGCGTGCGGCCTTCGTCCTCCAGGGTTTTTTTGAGGTTCTCGCGGGCCTGGTAGGCACGCACCACCCCGGCCAGGGAGCCGTCGTCGGTGATCGCCAGGGCGCGGTAGCCCTGGCGCCAGGCCTGCAACACCAGCTCCTCCGGCTGGCTGGCGCCGGTGAGAAAGGTGAAGGCGGAGGTGCAATGCAGTTCCGCGAAGTCCATGTCAGAAAAAGCCCTGCAGCCACCAGCGCGCCTGGTCGTCCTCGAACACCCAGCAGCAAAGCCCGTCCGGGTGGTGGGCGACGCGGTAGCGGCGCGCGGCCAGGTCGTGCCAGGGCTGGCTGAAGCGTTCCTCCTGGGGGAACAGGGTCAGCGGCCGGCCGCGCCAGTGGGGCACCCGGTCGCGCAGGGTCAGCGGCCGGGGCGGGTCGAGCAGCCACAGGGGGCGGTCCTGATCGCGGCCGTCGTCGGCGGTCGGCTTGGGCGCCGACGCCAGCGGCGCGCGGCCCCGTTCGGTTTCCTCCGGCAGATGGCCGTCGCCCCGGTCCGGGCGGTACACGCCCAGCGCCGGTTCGCCGGCGAGCTTTTCCAGCAGGCCGGCCAGCGGCGGGCGGGCGCCGGGGTCCGGGAACAGCTCGGAGAGGCCGGGGTTGCGCGGCCGGGGGCGGCCGCCGTCCAGGCCCAGTCCCAGCAGCGGGGCGCTCAATTCATGGTGGCTCAGACGCCGCTGGCTGAGGTCCAGCCAGGTGGCGGCGTCGTGGCCCTGCCGGGCGCGCCGTACGATCAGTGTGTCCCGGTGGCCGTTGTTCAGGTACAGATGCCAGCGCAGGGTCACCAGGCTTTCCTGGTGGCGGTTCAGGGTGTCTTCCAGCTTGGCCAGCAGGGTGCCCATCGGGCCGCTGAGCCGGTCCAGATCGTCCAGCGGGTCGTCGAAGTCGAGCCGTTCGCGGAACGGGCGCGGCGGGGAAATCGGTTTGCGCGGGTCCGCCTGCTCGCCGAGCAGACGCTGCAGCCAGTCCAGGAAGTCCACCCCAAAGCGCTTGCCCAGCGCCGCCCGGGGCAGCGGGAACAGCTCGCCCAGGGTGCGGAAACCGGGGGCCTGCAGGCGCCGGCGCAGGCGCTCGTCCAGGTCCAGCTCGGCGAGCGGCAGATCCGCCAGCCAGGCCTGGAAACGCGCCGCTTCCGGGGGCGCGTCGAGGGGCGGCGGGTCGGTGAGGTGCCAGGCGGCCAGCGGCGTGGGGCCGATGCCCAGGCGGCTGGTCAGCGGGCAGTGCAGCCGGTAGCGGTCGACGCGGGCGAGCAGCGGTTTAAAACCACCGAACAGCTTCAGGCAGCCGCCCACTTCCAGCAGCACGGTGGCCGGCGGCGCCGGGCACACCTGGGGCGTGAGCGCCAGCAGTTGGCGGGCTTCGCGCAGCAACGCCTGGTGCTGCTGGTCGGCCCGCGCTTCGTGCACTTCCAGTGTCTCGCACAGGGCACGGGCGGTGCCCAGGCGCAGGCCCGCTTCCACGCCGGCGGCGCGGGCCGCCGGGTTGGCCAGCAGCACCCGGTTGGCGCGCACCAGCACGCGCGGCTCCGGGCGCGGGCCGTGCTCCGCCTCCAACGCCAGCAGCGGAAAATGCAGGGCCAGCCACAGCGCGCTCATGGGCGCACCTCCGGGACGACGGGGGCGGGCAGCCGCAACAACGGCGTGCGCAGCGCCGGTTCCGGCGCCGGGCGCCGGGTCAGGGCCGGCAGCTCGCGGCAGGCCGGCGGCCGCCGACGCAGGTGCTCGGGCAGCAGCGGCAAACGGCAGTGCAGCCCGGCCCGGCCGCCGGGCTGCTTGTGCACGGTGACGGTCAGTTCGCCGGGGGCCGGGCAGCTCAGGTCCAGGCGCAGCGGGGCCGGGCTGGGTTGCCGGCCGGCCTGGCGCGGGCGCACCAGTATCAGCAGGCAGCGCCCCTGTTGCGCGCCGAGATGCAGGCGCCGCAGGGTGCCCGCCGGCAACGGCCCGCCCGGGGCCCACAGCAACGCCAGCCGCACGGTGTCGCCGGCGATCGCTTCGAAGCTGGCGCGCAGCAGGGTGGCGCGGTCGCCGCTGCGCAGGATCAGCAGGTCGTCCAGGGGCACCCCGGCCCGGGCCAGCATGGTGGCGGAAGGCCGCATCGGCGGGTTGGCGATCAGGCGGGCGCCGGGGCCGTCGCTGGCCAGCACCGGCAGCAGCAGATGCAGCACCGCCGGGCAGGGCAGGGGGCAGAGCAGCTCCACCAGGCCCTGTTCCGGCCAGCCGCCGCCGGCCAGGATCCGGTCCAGGTCGTTGAAACCGGTGCTTTGCCCCTGGCCGGTACCGGTGCTTTCGCGGCCCCACCAGGTGTCCCTGCGGGCCAGCAATTGTTGCAAGAAATCAGGCGGCATGGGCGGCATGAAGGGAAATCCGGAGTGTTTGAGATACTGTACATAAGAACAGTATCCGTAAGCCGGCGAAGGGTCAATGGGAAAGGCTGTGCTGAGCGGTCAAGCGGCGCTGTCAGGGTAAACATATTGTATTGCCCGGGGCTCTTGAGTAGCTTCAAGGCATCCCCGAGCTCGACGAGATTTCCCGATGTCATCACAACAACAAACAGCGCGCCGGTTGTCCTCGGCCTTTCAGCAGGGCGTGACCCGGCGGCGGTTCCTGAAGTGGGGCCTGGTCGGCAGTGCCGGCGTGGCCGCCGCCGCCGCGGGCGGCTTCGCGCTGCTGCGCCTGTCGCCCCTGGACGACCGGCCGAAACCGGACTGGGCCGACGGCCTGAGCCGCCAGGAATACCATCTGTTCGACCGGGCACGGGTGGCGTTGCTGCCCACCGTGGGCACCGATCTCACGCCCAGCGACCAGGTGCCGGTGGTGCGCAATGTGCAGGGCATTCTCGGCTTCATGGACGCGGCCACCCGCAAGGACGTGGCCACCGGGCTGACGCTGTTCGATAACGCCGCGGTGTTTTTCCACGGCAAGCGCTTCGTGGATCTGGACGAGGCCACCGCCCGCGATTATTTCGACGCCTGGAGCCGGGGCAATGTGGTGCAGCGCACCCTGGGCACGGTGATCAAGCAGCTCACCTATACCTCCTACTGGCGCGACGAAAGCACCTGGGGGCCGGTGGAGTTCGACGGCCCGGTGTCCGACCGCTGGGGCATCGCCTATCTGGGCAACGCGCCCCTGCCGGATCAGCAATCGGAGCAAGCCACTGAGGAGGGCAACGCATGAGCGAAGTGCAATGGCGGTCTTCCGGCTTGCCGGTGACCGAAGCGAAGGACATTAAACAGAGTGCGCTGACCCTGGACGCGGACGTGGTGATCGTCGGCTCCGGCGCCGGCGGCGCGGTGGCCGGCTATGAGCTGGCCCGGCGCGGCAAGAAGGTGGTGATTCTGGAAGCGGGGCCCTATGTCCCCTCGAAAGACTTTACCGAGCGCTTCCCGGAAAGCCTGGAAACCCTGTACCAGGACCACGGCGGCCAGACCAACAAAAGCGGCGACCTGCTGGTGTTGCAGGGCGCCTGCGTGGGCGGCTCCACGGTGGTGAACGGCTGCGTGTGCTTCCGCACCCCGGACTTTATTCTGCAGGACTGGCAGCGGGATTTCGGGCTCAGCGATCTGACCGCCGAAGAGCTGGCGCCGTATTTCGACCGGGTGGAAAAGAACCTCTCCATCGAGGAAAACAAGGAACACGAGATCGCCCGCCACGGCCAGCTGATCCGCGCCGGCGCCAACAAGCTGGGCTGGTCGGTGAAACCGTTCAAACGCAATATTCGTGAATGCGCGCTCACCGGGCACTGCCTGTCCGGCTGCAAGACCGAACGCAAGCAGTCCATGCTGGTCAGCTATCTGCCCTGGGCCACCGCCCACGGCGCCCGCATTTACGCCGACACCCGCGTCACCGAGGTGCTGGCCGACGGCGGCCGGGCGCGCGGTGTGCGCGCCGAGGTCACCGGTCACGACGGCGCCAAGGTGGCGGACATGACGGTCAACGCGGAGCGGGTGATCCTCGCCGCCGGTGCCGTGCAGACGCCCTTGCTGCTGTTGAAGGGCGGCCTGGCCAACCGGTCCGGGCAGGTGGGCAAGAACTTCGCCTGCCACCCGTCGCTGTATGTGTCGGCGCGCTATCCGAAGCCGGTGCACGCCTGGCGCGGCGCCATGCTGGGCGTGTACGTGGACGAGTTTCTGCACCCGGACAAGGGCGGTTTCGTGCTGGAGGACGGCGGCGCCGGCCTGGCGGAACTGAGCATGACCGCGGAGCCGGGCACCGGCGAGCCGTTCATGCAGTTCATGAAGGACGCCAAGTACCTGGCCGGTCTGGTGACGCTGATCCACGACCACAACGTGGGCACCATCCGCTGGGAGGACGGCCGCAAGGTGATCGACTACCAGCTCGCCAACTCGGATTTTCCGTCCATGAAGCGGGCCCTGAAAGCGGCCGCCAGACTGCACCTGGCCTCCGGCGCCGAGGAAGTCTATGTGCCGTCCAGCGACAAGCGGGTGATTCGTTCCGAAGCGGATATCGACGGCGCCATCGAGGGGCTCGACAACCAGCCCCAGCACCTGCGCATGGTGAGCTACCACCCGCAGGGCAGTTGCCGCATGGGTGCCGACCCGGACACCAGCGTGGTCAACTCGGACGGCGAAACCCATGACGTGAAAGGGCTCTACGTGGCGGACGCCAGCCTGCTGCCCACCTCGATCATCGTGAACCCCCAGGTGACCGTGTACGCCCTGGCCACGCGCATCGCCGAACGCATGGCCTGATTAACGGCCCTGTCTCACCACCACCCGGTGCACGCCACCGGGTATTTTATAGCGGCGGATGTCGCTTTCGCGGGCCATGCAGGCGCCGTGCTCCGGGTTGAGCCGGCACCAGCGCACCTGCCGGCCCAGTGCCAGCGGCACGCTGAAGCGGGTGTTGTAGTTGCCGCCGGCCTGCAGCGCGATCCACAGCTGATTGGGCAGCCACTCGCAGCCGTCCTGGTTGCGGAACATGTCCAGCGGCACCTGGAAACTCAGGCTCTGGCCCTGGCGTTCAGGGCGGAACTGGGTGCCCGCCTGGGTCACCGGGCAGGTGTCTCCCTCGGACCGGTACACCACCTCGATACGCACCTGATCCGCCGGTAACGGCGGGTCGATGCTCAACTGATAGTGGCGGATATCCCGCGGAATCGGGTTGGGCGCCGGCTGGTAATCCCGCTGCGCCACCGACACGCAGCCGCTGAGCAGGAGCAGGGCGCCGAGTACCGCTGACAGCGCTGGCAGGGACCGCGACGGGCCTGGGGCCATGGTATTCTCCTTGTGGGTCACTGGGGAGTCATTCATTGCGCCCTAGGTTATCATTGCCGGCCTTGTCCGTATTGATCGAAGGAGCAGCCATGAGTGATGCCAACAGCCAATCCGCGCAGGCGAAACAACGGCCCGGGCGCGAGGCGTTCGGCTATCTGTGCCCGGTGGACAGCCGCTGGGCGGACAATGACGTCTACGGCCATATCAACAACGTCATGTACTACAGCTACTTCGATTCCACCATCAACCGCTATCTGATCGACAAGGGTGGGCTGGATATCCATAACGGCGACGTGATCGCCTATGTGGTGAGCTCCGGCTGCGACTATTTCGAGGCCGCCGCCTATCCGGACGCGCTCACCATCGGCATGCGCGTGGACAAGCTGGGCAACAGCTCGGTGCGTTATGGTCTGGCGCTGTTCGGGGAGAGCGGTGACGCCAAGGCGCTGGGTTTCGTGGTGCATGTGTTCGTGGACCGGGAGAGCGGGCGTCCGGTGTCGATCCCGGCGCCGCTGCGCGAGGCGTTGGCGGCGATTCAGTCTTCGGGAAAATAGTTTTTTTCGGAAAAATGTAGCTCCGCCAGGAAGTAGAAACGCTCACCGAACGGTATCCGGTCCATCTCGAAGCCCACGTTGGGCTGCTGGCCGGGGAACCGCTCCGGCGTTTCCTCCAGGTCCGGGTCGTCCTGATAGATCAGCCGGGCACCGGTATCAAACCCTTCCGCGAAGTGCAGCCGGGCGAGCAGGGCGAAGCCCCGCCCGGTATCGAAACGCAGCCAGTTTTCCGCCGGCACCGGGCGCCGCAGCATGGCCCGTTCGGTGTCCGAAAGCCGGCCGTCCACCACCGCCTCCCGCTCGCCGGTCCAGCTGGTGCGCAGCCGCGCGCCCTGGAGATCGTGGCCGTCGACGCTGACCCGGGCGCGCGGGTCGCGCAGCACGGTGGCGGCGATGCCGGGCAACGCGAAGCGGCTGTGGATGGCGAGCCGGTTTTCCATCAGCACGAAGTGGTTGTGCACGGTGAGCACGCGCAGGCCGGCCACGCGCACCCGGGTGGTGGCGTACACCAGCGTCGCCAGCGGCCCTTCGATGACCTGCTGGATTTGCGGGTCCAGGTTTTCGTTGGTGAGTGTGAGGCGGGCGCCCTCGCTGAACACCCCGGCGCTGAGCCGCAGTTTTAAACTGTCCAACAGGGTCCGTTGCGGTTTGTCGTCCGGGGCGCGGTAATGCCGGTAGGTGAAATCGCCCCACTGGAACAGGTTGCCGTCCAGAAATTCCAGCCGGTAGTCCGCGGTGCGCAGGCTGAGCGGGTCGCCGTCATCGTCGCGCTCCAGGGTCACCGGCGGGGTGAAACCCTGGAACGGCGGCCGGGCCAGCACGTAGAAATAAACGGGCCGCTCGCCGTCGCTGTCGAGCGCCAGTTCACCGATTACTTCCTGGCCGGGGGAGGGCAGTCGTTCGCCGCCGTCGGCGTCGTCCACCAGCAGCCGGTCGCGGGGGCCCACCCGGCCGGTCTCTCCGGCCCGGCGGCTGTCGTCATCCTCGCTGAAGTAGGGCCAGCCGCGCTGCGACCAGGCCAGCCACTGGTGGCGGACGCTGCGCAGCTCGCCGTCCCGGTAGGCGGCCACTTCCAGGCGGTCGGTACGCAGCCCGGTAAGGTCTTCCAGGGCCTCGCCCTGGAAGGTCGCCACCGCGCTTTGCGCGGTTCCGGCCAGCAGCCAGAACAGCGCGAGCAGCAGCGCCCGGCCCGTCATGATCAGGCCAGCTCGGGCCGGTCGGCGAAGTGGGCGAGCGCGTCCGGGTTCGCCAGGGCGTTGCGGTTGCGCACCTCGCGGCCGTGCACCACATCGCGCACCGCCAGCTCGACGATCTTGCCGCTCACCGTGCGCGGAATTTCCGGCACGGTGAGAATCACCGCCGGCACATGGCGCGGGCTGGCGCCGGCACGGATGGTGGTGCGGATTTTTTTCCGCAGCTCGTCGGTCAGTTCGATGCCCTCGGCGGGCACCACGAACAGCACCACGCGCACGTCGCCGTCGTACTGCTGGCCGACCACGATGGCCTCGCGGATTTCCTCCAGGGTTTCCACCTGGCGGTAGATTTCGGCGGTGCCGATGCGCACGCCGCCAGGGTTGAGCACGGCGTCGGAGCGACCATGGATCACCAGGCCGTCGTGGCCGTCGTGGGGGACGATCTCGGCGTAGTCGCCGTGGGCCCAGACATTCTCGAAACGATCAAAGTAGGCGCCGTGGAAGCGCTCCTCGTCCGGGTCGTTCCAGAACGCCACCGGGCAGGCGGGGAAGGGGGCTCGGCACACCAGTTCGCCTTTTTCGCCGACCACCGGCTCGCCGTCGTCGTTATAGACCGCCACGTCCAGGCCCAGGCCCAGGCACTGCAGTTCACCCCGGTACACCGGCACCAGCGGGCTGCCCAGCGCGAAACAGGAAATAATATCGGTGCCGCCGGAAATCGAGCTCACCAGCAGGTCCGGTTTGACCTTCTCGTAGAGGAAGTCGTAGCTCTCGTGCAGCAGCGGCGAGCCGGTGGAGTAGAGCGTGCGCAGGGTGGACAGGTCGTGGCTGTCGCGGGGCACGGCGCCGGCTTTTTCCACCGCCTGCACGAACTTGGCGCTGGTGCCGAAGTGGGTGATCTTCTCCGCGTCGATCACATCGAACAGGCGGGTGGCGTCCGGGTAGGCCGGGTTGCCGTCGTAGAGCACCAGGGTGGCGCCGGTCTGCAGGCCGCTGACCAGCCAGTTCCACATCATCCAGCCGCAGGTGGTGAAGTAGAACAGCACGTCGTCGGCGCCCAGGTCGCCGTGCAGGCGGTGCTCCTTGGCGTGCTGGATCAGGGCGCCGCCGGTGCCGTGCACGATGCACTTGGGCGCGCCGGTGGTGCCGGAGGAATAGAGAATATAAAGCGGATGGTCGAACGGCAGCTCGGCGAAGGCCGGCGGCGCCCCGGCGGCGGCCAGCCAGTCGCGCCAGTTGAGCGCCTGGCGCACCGCGCTGGTGTCGCCGCGGCCGGGAATCACGATCAGCAATTCCGGCTGCAGTTTTTCATGCAGCGCCTGGATGCGTTCATCCAGCTCGATCCACTTGCCGTTGTACTGGTAGCCGTCGCAGGCGAACAGCACCTTGGGTTCGATCTGGCCGAAGCGGTCCAGGACACCTTCGACGCCGAAGTCCGGCGAGCAGGACGACCAGATGGCGCCGATCCAGGCGCAGCCCAGGGCGGCGATCACGGTTTCGATGCGGTTGGGCATGTAGCCGGCGACCCGGTCGCCGGGCTCAACGCCGGCGGCCTGGAGCTGCGCGGCCACCTGGCCGGCGGCCACGTGCAGGTCGTTGTAGCTGATCTGGTCACGGCGGCCGCCCTCGTCGATGCTCACCAGGGCGGTGTGGGTGTCGTGCCGGGGCAGCAGGTTCTCGGCCATGTTGATGCGCGCGTCCGGGAACCAGCGGTTGTGGCGGAACACCGGTGACGGCGCCAGCACCCGCTCGCCTTTATGGCCGCGCAGTTCGCAAAAATCCCAGACCAGATTCCAGAACGCCTCCGGCTGCGTCACCGACCAGCGGTGCAGGTCCCGGTAATCCGTGAGCGGCGTGCCGGCCAGCTGTTCGGCGCGGGCGCGGAACGCGGCGGGCTGGCCTTCGTTGAGCCGCTTTTCATCGGGCTGCCAGAGCGGGGTCGGGGTTGTTGTCATTGTGCCTCCGTTTCGGAATCCAGCGAATTGAAATCAACCAGGAGCGTGCCTTCGGCGACGCTGTCGCCATCGGCCACGTGGAAGCGTTCCACGGTGCCGGCGGCACCGGCGCGCAGGGTGTGCTCCATCTTCATGGCTTCCAGGGTGATCACCGCGTCCCCGGCGGCCACCGTGGCGCCGGCTGCCACATGGCAGGCGACGATGGTGCCGCTCATGGGCGCGATGAAGCCGTCCTGGCCGCCGGCGCGGTCGCTCTCCCGGGCCGGGTGTATCTCCACCGGGTAATCCTGACCGTGCACGAAGACCGCCGTATGTCGGGCGTCGCCATCCTGGGGTTCGATCAGGTGACCGGCCAGGCGGCGCTCGCCCCAGTGCAGCTCAAAGGCGGTGCCCCGGCGGCGCAGGTGGAAGGGCGCGGGCTCGCCGCCGTCCACCCGGGCCTGGTCATTGTCGAGCACCACGGTGTGGGCCTGCTCGCCCACCCGCAATGGGATCAGGGTGCGCTTTTGTCCCAGCGGGCGCCAACCCGGCAGCGCGCCCCAGGGGTCGTTGCCGGTGGCGGGCCGTCGGGCCACGGCGCCGGCGGCGGCCACGGCGACCAGGTCGCTGTCCGCCGGCGCCGGCGTCATCAGGTCCGAGTGTTTCTCAAGCAGGCGGGTGTCCAACTCGGCGTCGGCGAACACCGGGCTGCTCAGAACCCGGTGCAGAAAGGCGGCATTGTGATGCACGCCGCTGATGGCGAGATCGTCCAGGGCCGCCACCAGCCGGCGGCGGGCCTGGTCGCGGTCGCCGCCGTGGCTGATCAGCTTGGCGATCATCGGGTCGTAATGGTCGCTGACCCGGTCGCCGGCCTCGAAGCCGCTGTCCACGCGCACCTGTTCCGGCCAGCGCAGTTGTTCCAGGCGCCCGGCGGAGGGCAGGAACTGCTGGTAGGGGTTTTCCGCGTACAGGCGCACCTCCATGGCGGCGCCGTGGCGCTGGATCTGCTCCTGGCTTTTCGGCAGCGGCCGGCCTTCGGCCACGGCCAGTTGCCAGGCGACCAGATCCTCGCCGGTGATCAGCTCGGTGACCGGGTGCTCCACCTGCAGGCGGGTGTTCATCTCCATGAAGAAGAATTCGCCTTCGGGGGAGAACAGAAACTCCACCGTGCCGGCGCCGCGATAGTCGATGGCGCGGGCGGCGCGCACCGCCGCGTCGCCGAGATCCCGGCGCTGGGCCTCGGTGAGGCCGGGGGCCGGGGCTTCCTCGATGATTTTCTGGTGGCGGCGCTGCACCGAGCAGTCGCGTTCAAACAGGTGCACCGCGTTGCCGTGGTTGTCGGCGAACACCTGCACTTCCACGTGGCGGGCGGTGGGCAGGTAGCGCTCCAGCAGCACCCGGTCGTCGCCGAAGGCGTTGCGCGCCTCGCGGCGGGCGGCGGCCAGGGCTTCCTCGAAGCCGGCGGCGTTGTCCACCGCGCGCATGCCTTTGCCGCCGCCGCCGGCCACCGCCTTGATCAGCAGCGGAAAGCCGACTTTTTGCGCCTCGGCGATCAGGGTGGCGTCGTCGGCGCCTTCCCGGTCGAAGCCGGGCAGCACCGGCACGCCGCTTTGCGCCATGTGCTGGCGGGCGGCGGCCTTGTCGCCCATCAGGCGAATGGCCTCGGCGCCGGGGCCGACGAAGATCAGGCCGGCGTCCGCGCAGGCGTCGGCGAAGGTGGTGTTCTCGGACAGAAAGCCGTAGCCGGGGTGAATGGCGTCGGCGCCGCTATCGCGGGCGGCGCGGATCACCTTGTCGATGTCCAGGTAGCTGTCCCGGGCCGGCGCCGGGCCCAGCCGCACGGCGCGGTCGGCCTCGCGCACATGGGGCGCGTCGGCGTCGATGTCGGAGTACACCGCCACCGTGGTCAGGCCCAGCTCGCGGGCGGTGCGGATAATGCGCCGGGCGATCTCGCCCCGGTTGGCGATCAATAGCGTGTTGATGGCGGCCATGGTCAGTTCCGGTTCGGTTTCCAGTTCGGCGGGCGTTTTTCCAGGAAGGCGCCCAGGCCCTCCTGGCCTTCCGCGCCGGTGCGCAGCTCGGCGATCAGGTTGGCGGTGTACTCGATCAACCCGTGGCTTACGTCGCTGTCGTCGGCGCGGTGCACCAGCTCGCGGGCGCGCCGTTGCGCTTCGGGGGCGCCGTCGAGCAGGGCGGTCACCAGTTTATCCACGGTGGCGTCCAGCTCCGCCGCCGGCACCACTTCGTGGACCAGGCCGAGCCGGCCGGCGCGGGGGGCGTCGATCACCTCGGCGGTCATGACGTAGCGGCGCGCCTGGCGGGCGCCCAGGGCGCGCACCACATAGGGCGCGATCACCGCCGGCAGAATGCCCAGCTTCACTTCGCTGAGGCAGAAGCGGGCGTCGTCGGCGGCCACCGCGATGTCCGCCGCGCAGATCAACCCCAGGGCCCCGCCGTAGGCGGCGCCCTGGACCCGGGCGATGACCGGTTTGCCGGCCCGGTCGATGGTGTCCATCAGGGTGGCCAGGCGCAGGGCGTCGGCGCGGTTTTCCTGCTCGTCGAGGGCGCCCATGGCGCGCATCCAGTTGAGGTCGGCGCCGGCCGAGAAATGCTTGCCGGCGGCGTCCAGCACGATCACCCGGCCATCGTCGCCACCGGCCTGCTGGAAGGCGTCGATCAGCGTTTCGATGATGGTGTTGTCGAAGGCGTTGCGTTTGTCCGGGTTGTTCAGGGTGATGTGGGTGACCGGGCCCCGGCGGGTGGTTTGCACACTCATGGTTGTCTCCCTCACATGCGGAACACGCCGTAGCGCGTCTCTTCGATGGGTGCATTGAGGCTGGCGGAAATGGCCAGGCCGAGAACGTCGCGGGTGTCCGCCGGGTCGATGACGCCGTCGTCCCACAGGCGGGCGCTGGCGTACCAGGGCTGCGCCATGGTTTCGTACTGGGCGGTCATGTCGTCCTGAAAACGCTGGGCGTCCTGGTCGCTCCAGTGTTCGCCTTTCTTTTTCAGCGACGCGGCTTTTACCTGGGTGAGCACGCTGGCGGCCTGCTCGCCGCCCATCACCGAGATGCGCGCGTTGGGCCACATGAACATAAAGCGCGGGTCGTAGGCGCGCCCGCACATGCCGTAGTTGCCGGCGCCGAAGCTGCCGCCGGTGATCACGGTGAACTTGGGCACGCTGGCGCAGGCCACCGCGTTGACCATCTTGGCGCCGTGCTTGGCGATGCCTTCCGCTTCGTATTTCTTGCCGACCATGAAGCCGGTGATGTTCTGCAGGAACAGCAGCGGAATCTTGCGCTGGTTGCACAGCTCCACGAAGTGGGCGCCCTTGAGCGCGGACTCCGAGTAGAGCACGCCGTCGTTGGCGAGAATGCCCACCGGAAAGCCGTGGATGCGGGCGAAGCCGGTGACCAGGGTGGTGCCGTAGTTGGCCTTGAATTCGTCCAGGTCGGAATCGTCGACGATGCGCGCGATCAGCTCCCGGGCCGGCATCGGCGAGCGGGTGGTGGGCGGAATCAGGCCGTACAGTTCGTCCGGCTCATAGGCCGGCGGCCGGGCCGGGCGCACCTCCAGCTGTTCCGGCTTGTGCCAGTTAAGCCGGCCGATGCAGCGGCGCGCCAGGTCCAGCGCATGGGGTTCGTCGTCGGCCAGATGGTCGGCGACGCCGGACTGCTCGCCGTGCAGGGCGGCGCCGCCCAGCTCCTCGGCGCTGACCACTTCGCCGGTGGCGGCTTTCACCAGCGGCGGGCCGGCCAGAAACACGGTGGAGTGGTTGCGCACCATGATCACTTCGTCGGCCATGGCCGGCACATAGGCGCCGCCGGCGGTGCAGGAGCCCAGCACCACGCTGATCTGCGGAATACCGCGCGCCGACATATTGGCCATGTTGAAAAAGATACGCCCGAAGTGATCGCGGTCCGGGAACACTTCGTCCTGACGCGGCAGGTTGGCGCCGCCGGAGTCCACCAGGTAGACGCAGGGCAGCCGGTTCTCGGCGGCGATGGCCTGGCAGCGCAGGTGTTTTTTCACGGTCAGCGGGTAGTAGCTGCCGCCTTTCACCGTGGGATCGTTGGCGACGATCATGCACTCCACGCCGGCCACCCGGCCGATGCCGCCCACACAGCCGGCGGCGGGCACGTCCTCACCGGGGTAGACGCCGTCGGCGGCCAGCGCCGACAGCTCCAGGAAGGGCGAGCCCGGGTCGAGCAGGTGCTGAATGCGCTCGCGCACCGGCAGCTTGCCCTTGTCGCGCAGGCGCGCTTCGGCGGCCTCGCCGCCGCCATGGGCGATGCGGTCGAGTTTTTCCTTCAAGGTTTCACGCAGCGACAGATTGTGTTCGCGGTACTGGCCGTATTCCGGCGCGCTTTTGTTGAGCTGGCTGATGATTTTGGGCATGGCTCAGGCGGTCTCGTTGAACAGTTCGCGGCCGATCAGCATGCGGCGGATCTCGCTGGTGCCCGCGCCGATCTCGTAGAGCTTGGCGTCGCGCAGCAGGCGGCCGGTGGGGTATTCGTTGATGTAGCCGTTGCCGCCCAGGCACTGGATCGCGTCCAGGGCCATCTGGGTGGCGTTCTCGGCGCAGTAGAGGATGGCGCCGGCGGCGTCCTTGCGGCTGCTGTGGCCGGCGTCGCAGTTGCGCGCCACCTGGTAGAGGTAGGCGCGGCTGGCGTTGAGGGTGACGTACATATCGGCGAGCTTGCCCTGCATCAGCTGGAATTCGCCGATCGCCTGGCCGAACTGCTTGCGCTCATGGACGTAGGGCAGCACCACATCCAGGCAGGCCTGCATGATGCCGGTGGCGCCGCCGGACAGCACGGTGCGCTCATAGTCCAGGCCGCTCATCAACACGCGCACGCCCTGGTTGAGTTCGCCGAGAATGTTTTCTTCCGGCACTTCGCAGTTTTCGAACACCAGCTCGCAGGTGTTGGAACCGCGCATGCCCAGCTTGTCCAGCTTCTGGGCGCGGGAGAAACCGGGGAAGTCGCGCTCGACGATAAAGGCGGTGATGCCGCGCGGGCCGGCGTCCGGTTCGGTCTTGGCGTAGATCACATAGGTGTGGGCGTCGGGGCCGTTGGTGATCCACATCTTGTTGCCGTTGAGCAGATAGCGGTCGCCTTTCTTTTCCGCGCGCAGGCCCATGCTGACCACGTCGGAACCGGCGCCGGGCTCGCTCATGGCGAGCGCGCCGATGTGCTCGCCGCTGACCAGCTTGGGCAGGTACTTCTGGCGCTGGGCGTCGTTGCCGTTGAGATAAATCTGGTTCACGCACAGGTTGGAGTGGGCGCCGTAGGACAGGCCGATGGACGCGGAGGCCCGGGAGATTTCCTCCATCACCAGGGTGTGGGCCAGGTAGCCCAGGCCGGCGCCGCCGTATTCCTCGCCCACGGTGACACCCAGCACGCCCAGATCGCCGAGCTTCTTCCACAGCTCGTTGGGGAACAGGTTGTCCTGATCCACGCGCGCGGCGATCGGTGCGATCTCCTTGCGGGCGAAGGCGCGGGCGCTGTCCTGCAGCGCGGTGAGGGTGTCGTCGAACTGAAAATCCAGGCCGCCGTTAAACATCGCTTTCCTCCAATTCCTTCAGCGCCTGCCTGGCGCGTTCCTCGGCCGCGTCCAGATCCTGTTGCATGATCTGGATGTCGACCAGTTGCTGTTGTAGCTGGGTACGTTTCTCTTCGATTTTTTCAAGCAGGGCACCGAGCTGCTGGCGGTTGTCGCCGGTGGGCTGGTAGAGGCGGATCAGATCGCCGGATTCCGCCAGCGAGAAGCCCAGGCGTTTACCGCGCAGGATCAGCTTCAGGGCGACCCGGTCCGCCGGCGAATAAATGCGCGTCTGGCCGCGCCGGCGGGGCGTAAGCAGGCCCTGGTCTTCGTAAAAACGGATGGTGCGCGTGGTCACGTCGAATTCCCGTGCCAGCTCGCCGATGCCGTAGCTTTGCTTGAGTGTCATGGCGGAAAAGATTAGGGGAAGTTTACGTTAACGTAAAGTGGCCTGTCCGGTTGGACGGTGTTACCTTTAGCGCCTTCTTCGTCCGAGGATGGTGGACGGGTGATTTACCGAAAAGATCGCAAGGTTCTGAAACGAGTCGACTACGGGGCCGCCAAGAACTCTCTGATGGGGGTGTTGGCGGCCCTTGTGGTTTATGCGTTGGTGACCGCCTGGGGCGGTGTGTACCGGGCTTACGAGCTGGAGACGCTGATCGCCGGCGGCGCCGTGGTGCTGGTGACCGCCTACCGGCTGTGGCTGGTGGCGCGCTTTGACGCCCTCTACGGCGCCGGGCCGGCGCGCTGGCGCCGGCTGTTCGCGCTCGGCCTGATTCTGCACGCCCTGGTCTGGGGGGTATTGCCCGCCTGGCTGGTGTGGCGGGTCGGCACCGGCTTCAACGTCTTCGTGGTGATTCTCTATAACGTAGGTGTGACCACCGCGCTGGGCAGCTCCTGGATGGCCGGCCTGCGGGTGCGGCAGGTGTATATCCTGCTGATGTTCCTGCCGCTGATCGCCTCGCTGTTCCTGGCCGCCGGGCTGCAGGAGTGGCTGCTGGGCCTGCTGGTCACCTCCTACACCTTCTATCTGTTCCGTCTTTACCGGGGCCAGTACGAGCTGTTCTGGCACGCGGTCACCCGCGAGCGCCGTGGTTCCCCCGAGCGGCGCCGGGACCTGCCGGCCAACACCGACATCCAGCTCAGCCTGGTATACCGGCTCGCCCATGAATTGCGCACGCCGATGAATTCGGTGATGGGCATGATGTCGCTGCTGGAGGACACCCGGCTCAGTGACGAGCAGCAGGAATACCTGCAGGTGGCGGGGCAGAGCGGCAAGCTGATGATCAGCCTGATCGACGACGTGCTGGACTACTCCCGGATTCTCACCGGGCGCATCACCCTGAGCCCGGACTATTTCGACCTGCGCGGCGCCCTGGAGCAGACCCTGGAAGCCTTCGGCCCCATGGCCCAGTCCAAGAATCTGGAGCTGTCGGCGGTGGTGGACCGCATGCTGCCGAAACGGGTGCGCGGCGACCGGGACCGTCTGCTGCAGGTGCTCACCAATCTGCTCAGCAACGCGATCAAATTCAGCGAGCGCGGCGAAATACGCCTGGACGTGGATTTCACCACCGAAGGGGAAAGCGACGGCGTGCTGCGGGTGCGGGTCAGTGACCAGGGCCAGGGCATGGACACCGAGACCCTCAAGCATCTGTTCGAGGATCAGTTCCTGGCCGGTGCCCAGGACGCCTTCAGCACCCGGCACGCGGGCTTCGGGCTGCTGGTCTGCAAGGGTCTGATCGAGGCCATGGGCGGCATGATCGGCGCCGAAAGCAATCCCGGCGAAGGCTCCACGTTCTGGTTCACGGTGCGCCTGGGCATGCAGGCGAACATGAGCGAGAGCACCAAGCTGGCCGGCGCCGTGGGCCAGGTGCAGGGCCTGGCGGTGGGCACCAGCAGCGGCTCCCTGGCCTGTCTGCAGGAAGAATTCGAAGCACTGGGCAGCTACTGCCAGGGCGCCCGGGATTACGACCAGGCGTTGCAGGCGGTGCGCGCCGGTCACCGCGAGCACAGCGAGTTTGAGTTGCTGCTGGTGGACACCCACGGGCGCCGGGAATCGGCGCTGAACCTGTGCCGCACCGTGCTGGAAGACCCCGGGCTGCGGCCGGTGAAGCTGATGCTGATCTGCGCCATCGAAGAGCGCGGCGAGCCGGCGGTGCAGCGGCTGGTGGACAAGCACGGGCTGGTGGTGCTGGTGCGCCCGGTTCATCGCACCGGGTTGCGCGTGGCGCTGGGCAAGTTGCTGGGCGTGCCGCGCCAGATGCCGGTGCCGGACCTGCCCACCGAAACCCCGGAAGAGCGCGAGCGCCGCAGGCTTTACCGGCTGTTGCTGGTGGAAGACAACGAGGTCAATCAGCTGGTCACCCGTGGCATGCTCGGCAAGCTCGGCTATCAGGTTAAGACGGTCAATAACGCGGAAACCGCTCTCGCGCTGTTGGAGCAGGAAAGCTTCGATCTGATCCTGATGGACTGCATGATGCCGGAGCTGGACGGCTTCACCGCCACCCGCACCCTGCGCGAAAGAGAGCAGGCCGCGGAGCGCACCCGCACCCCGGTGATCGCGATCACCGCCAACACCGCCGAGGGCGTTCAGGCCAAGTGTCTGGCCGCCGGCATGGATGACTTTCTCGCCAAACCCGTGCATCTTCAAGAGCTGGAAACCGTGCTGCGGCGCTGGTTGCTCCACGACGTGGATACCGACGGGGAAGGTAACGACGACGAATGACAACAACGAGGGAACTGCCATGAGCCGACGGGCCCTGCTGTTGGGCGCCACCGGTCTGGTTGGCGGGCATTGTTTGCGCCTGCTGCTGGATTGCGACGCCTACCAGGAAGTACGGGTGCTGACGCGCCGGCCGCTGGGGATCGACCATCCGAAACTGATCGAGAAGGTGGTGGAGCCGGCGCAATTCGACAAGGAAACCGAATATTTTCAGGTCGATGACGTGTTCTGCGCGCTCGGCACCACCCTGAAGCAGGCCGGCTCCAAGGAAGCGTTCCGCGCGGTGGACCTGGATCTGATCACCGCGGTGGGCCGCGCGGCGCGCGACGCCGGCGTGCAGCGCTTTATGATGGTGTCGGCGGTCAATGCCAATGCCCATTCGCCGTTTTTCTATGCGCGCACCAAGGGGCAGGCGGAACGCGAACTGAAAGCACTGAAGCTGCCGTTGCTGGCGCTGTTCCAGCCGTCCCTGCTGCTCGGCGAGCGGGAGCGGCCGCGTCCGGTGGAAGCGTTCGGGATTCGTTTTTCCAAAATCATCGACCCGATCACCCGCTGGACCGACGCGCACTGGCTGCCGGTGAGCGGCGAGCGGGTCGCCGAGGCGCTGGTGGGCATGGCGCTGGAAGGCCCGGCCACCGGGGTCTACCGGGTGCGCTTCCGCGATTTCGTGGTGTACGCCGGCAAGTTTCGTGAAAAATACCCACGGGCTGTGTCTTAACGTAGAAGGAGTAAAGATGAGTTTCGTCACCTGTGATTTGTGCGACGACAACGCGGACCTGGTGTCCGTGGTCACCGGCCTTAACTGGTTCAGCTACGGGGGCCGCGGCGCCTTCGGCGGTGAAATCGTCACGGTGAAATGCTTTGAGGACAATTCCCGCGTCAAGGAACACCTGGGCACCGACGGTAAAGGCAAGGTGTTGGTGGTGGACGGCGGCGGCAGCCTGCGCAACGCCCTGATCGGCGACATGATCGCCGAGAACGCGGTGAAGAACGGCTGGGAAGGCGTGATCATCCACGGCGCCTGCCGCGATGTGGATGAACTGGCCAAGCTGGATATCGGCGTGCTGTCCCTGGGCTGCGTGCCGATCAAATCGGTGCGCCGGGACGAGGGCCAGCTGAACATCGACATCACCTTCGGTGGCGTCACGTTCCGCCCGGGCGAGTTCGTCTACGCCGACAACAACGGTGTGATCACCGCCCCCAAGGCCCTGATTTAAAGGGTCGCGGGCGGGTTTTGCGAAAATTTATAGTTTATTGACGTTTATCCCCGCCCGCCCGGTTGTCACACGGTTAACATCTGTCTGATGATAGCGGCGTCGAGCCGGTCCAGGCTCGGCGACATCAGGCAGCGGGGTTGTATACATGGAGCGTTTTCGTTGGTGGCCGATGCTGATGCTGTGGCTGGCCCTGGCGGCCTTGCCGCTTCCGGCGTCGGGGTTCTCTTTTGAGGATGTGATCGACAAGGCCAGGGCGCTGGCCGATGAATCCTACCAGGCACCGACGCCCATTCCCGCCTTTCTCCGCGAGCTTACCTACGAGCAGTACCAGGGCATCCGCTTCAAGCCGGAAAACAGCCTTTGGATCAAAAGCGACGCCCGCTTCCAGGTGATGCTGATGTCGCCGGGCCTGTACTTCAAGCATCCGGTGGTGCTCCATGAAGTGGATGCCGAGGGTGTCCGCCCGATCACCTACAACAAAACCGACTACAACTACACCAACGAAGAGCTGGCCAAGCGTATCCCCGCGGATCTCGGCCACGGCGGCTTCAAGCTCACCTATCCGTTGCAGGGCCCGGACAGCCGCAACCAGTTTCTGGTGTTCGCCGGCGCCAGCTACTTCCGCGCCGTCGGCCGTGACAACAGCTTCGGCTTATCCGCCCGGGGCGTGGCGGTGAACACCGGGCTGCCCTCCGGCGAGCAGTTTCCCTCGTTCACGGAATTCTGGCTGGTGCGCCCGGACGCCAAGTCGGAAACCATGACCGTGTATGCCTTGCTGGACGGCCGCAGCCTCACCGGCGCCTACCGGTTCGACGTGCGCACCGGCGATAACACCGTGATGGACGTGCAGGCCCGTCTGTTCATTCGCAGCGACATCGAGAAACTGGGCATCGCGCCGCTCACCAGCATGTTTTTCTACGGCGGCAACACCGCCCGTCCGCGCGGCGAGTGGCGGCCCCGGGTGCACGATTCCGGCGGCCTGCTGGTTCATAACGGAGTCAGCGGTGAGTGGCTGTGGCGGCCGCTGCTGAATCCGAAAAGCCTGAAACTGGACTATTTCCAGACCGAATCGGTGCAGGGCTTCGGCCTGATGCAGCGGCAGACCAACTTCGAGGATTTCCAGGATTACGGCGCCAACTATCATCGCCGCCCGAGTGCCTGGGTGAAGCCCAAGGGCGACTGGGGCAAGGGCAGGGTGGTGCTGGTGCAACTGCCCACCAACAACGAAACCAACGATAACATCGTGGCGTTCTGGACCCCGGACGAGCCGGTCCGCGAAGGCCAGTCGCTGTCGTTCGATTATTCCCTCAAGGTGGGCGGGCCGTCGGTGAGCGGCGGCGACCGGGCGCGCGCCGAGAGAACCTTCGTCGGCGACGGCAACCGGGTCGGCGGCGGCACCGTGGAGGGCGCCTACCGGGTGATCGTGGATTTCGCCGGCGGGCCGCTGAAGGATCTGTCCGCCGACGCGCCGGTGACCAGCGCCGTGACCGCCGGCGGCGACGCCGAAGTGATCGAGCATTTCGTTGAATTCCTCAGCCCGGTGAATCGCTGGCGGCTGTCGATTCTGGCGAAGCCGGCGGAGGGCCAGCCGCTGGCGTTGCGCGCCTTCCTCAAGAACGAGGAGGAGGCGGTTTCCGAAACCTGGTCCTATGACATCCCCGCCGACAACGACATTCTGGGCGAGGCCCGCTGATGCCGTATCACGGGGTGGAAGAGACACTGGCGCGGGCGCTCACCTATCTGCGCCTGTCCGGGATCAGGGTGACGCCGGAGGTGGCCCGGCGCGCGCTGCGGCTGGTGGACAGCGCCCTGGAAGAGGGGGGGCAGCGGCTGCTGGCCCGGGTGATGGAGCGGCTGCCGGACACCTTTCCCTTGCCGGAAGAGGCGCTGCCCCCGCAAACACCACCGCTGCACCACGCCAGCGTTCATTACGCGGATTCGCTATGAGCGGGGCCGGCGAGGCGGAATCGGTGCCCGACCTCACCGGCCGCTGGAAGGCGGTGGCGGTGATGCGCCGCACGGTGCTTACCCTGCTGGTGGTCGGCCAGACCCTGGCCGGTGTTTACGGCATGCTGTCGGTGCTGCCTTACCACGGCGGCGATCTGCTGGAACAAAGTATTCTGCTGTTGTTCGCGCTGCTGTTCGCCTGGATCTCGGTGGGCTTCTGGACCGCCATGCTGGGCTTCTACATGCGCCGCCGGGGCGGTGATCCGCAATCGCTGGCGCGTCGGCATGATGCCGCCACCCTGGCGGCCACACCCCTGGCCCGCACCGCGCTGGTGCTGCCGATCTACAACGAGCCGGTGGACCGCACCCTGGCCGGCCTGCGCGCCACGGTGGAATCCCTGCGTGCCAGCGGTCAGCTCGACCATTTCGATTTTTATATTCTTTCCGACAGCCGTGACGCGGACGTGTGGCTGGCGGAACGGGCCGGCTGGTACGCGCTGTGCCGGGAGCTGGGCCTGGAAGGCCGTCTGTTCTACCGGCACCGGCCGGTCAACCTGAACTTCAAAAGCGGCAACGTGGCCGATTTTCTGCGCCGCTGGGGCGCCGACTACCGCTACATGGTGGTGCTGGACGCGGACAGCGTGATGGGGGGCGACACCCTGGTGCGCATGGTGCGGCACATGGAGCTGGCGCCGCGCATCGGCATTCTGCAAAGCAGCCCCTCATTGATCAACGCCCGGTCCGCGTTCGCCCGTTTTCAGCAGTTCGCCAACCGCATCTACGGGCCCCTGTTCAGCACCGGCCTGGCCGCGCTGCAACTGGGTGAAGCGGCCTACTGGGGCCATAACGCCATTATCCGCACCGAGCCGTTCATGGCCCACTGCGGCCTGCGCCGCTTGTCCGGGTTCGGCCTGTTCAAAGGCTCGATCATGAGCCATGACTTCGTCGAGGCCGCCTATATGGGCCGCGCCGGTTACCAGGTGTGGATGGAGCCGGAACTCCACGAGAGCTACGAAGAGTCGCCACCCACCCTGGTGGACGAGCTCACCCGTGACCGGCGCTGGACCAAGGGCAACATGCAGCACATCTGGCTGTTGTTCTTCGGCCGCCGCATCCGCTTCGCCCACCGCATGGCGTTTATCAACGGTATCCTTTCCTACCTGGCGTCGCCGGTGTGGTTCGTGTTTCTGGTGCTCACCAGCATCGAGGCCACGCGGTTGACGCTGTGGCCGATCGATTACTTCCCGGATCCGCAGAACAGCATGTTCCCGGTGTGGCCGGAATGGCATCCGCACTGGGCGGTGGCGATGATCCTGAGTACCTTTTTCCTGCTGTTTTTTCCGAAATTCCTGGCGGTGGCGGATGTGCTGCTCAGCGGTGGCCGGCGTCAGTTCGGTGGCTTCTGGAAGCTGCTGCTGTCGGTGTTTCTGGAGCTGTTCGTGTCCATGCTGCTGGCGCCGATCCGCATGTTGGCGCACAGCCGCTATGTGCTGGAGGCGCTGTTTAACGTGTCGTTGCACTGGGGCGGCCAGAACCGCACCGATGAAACCGGCTGGCTCCAGGCGCTGATCAGCCAGGCGCCGGGCACGCTGCTGGCCGCGGGCTGGGCGGCGCTGGCCCTGTGGCTGGATCCGATGTTCTTTTACTGGTCGCTGCCGGTGGCCTTGCCGCTGATCCTGGCGGCGCCCACTTCGGTCCTGCTGAGCCGGGTGGCGATCGGCCGGTGGCTGCGCGAGCGCGGTCTGCTGCTGACGCCGGAAGAGCAGCGCCTGATCCCGCTGGTGAGCACGGTGGCCGAGCCGGCGCCGCTCAACCCCACGCCATTAAGCGCCTTCGAGGTGGCGGTGATCGATCCGCGCCTCAACCGTCTGCACCGGGCCCAGGCGCGCCACCGCCGGACCGTGGAGCCGGATACCCTGCGCCAGTGGGCGCAACGCTGCCTGGAGCAGGGGCCGGCCACGCTTAACCGCTTCCAGCTCAACGCGCTGGCCCGCGACGCGGACAGCCTCGCCTGGCTGCACCGCCAGGCCTGGCGCGCCACGCCGGACGGCTATTGGGGGCGCCGCATCGGCCAACTCGGGGTGGCCGTGCGCGGAGCCTGACGGTAGGCTTTATTGAAACGCTTCCAGGGAACGAAGCCATGTTGAATACATTACAGGTAAGGGATTACATGATCCGCGACCCTTTCTTGCTCTCTCCCTCCATGTCGGTCACCGACGCCATTGCCGTGTTGCTGGCCCAGGGTCTGGCCGGCGCGCCGGTGGTGGAACAGGGCCGGCTGGTGGGCATGTTCTCCGAATCCGACGGGTTGAAGGGCGCTCTGGACGCGGGCTATCACCAGACCGGCATCGGTCTGGTGGCCGACTATATGAGCCGTGAAGTGAACCGCCTCGACTGTCACGCCACGGTTCAGGAAGCGGCGGAGATGTTTCTTCGTAACCACCGCCGTTGCCTGCCGGTGGTGGACGGCCAGCGGCTGGTGGGGCAGCTGAGCCGCTGCGACATTCTGCGTGCCGTCTCCGCCCGGGCGGAGAGCGCGCCGCTGGAACACACAAGCAACTAAAACCAGGGGGGAACACCATGAACCAGCCTTACGCCGCGCCGGGGTCGGATCTGGAGACCGGATCGGAACGCCGTTATCAGCCTCGCTTATTCCAGGTAAAGGGCCGTCTCGGCAGGGTTCGCTACTTCGTCTATGCACTCACCATTACCCTGATCGTTTACCTGGTATTCGCCGCCGTGGCGGCGGTCGCCGCGATCGCCGGGCCGCCCGCTTCGGAGCCCGGCGGCGTGATGTTCTCGGTGATGATGCTGGTGCTCGCGGTGGGCGGTGTGTTCGCGGCCGTGATGAGCATTATTTACGGCGTGCGCCGGCTGAATGATATGAACGTGAGCGGCTGGCTGATCCTGCTGATGTTCGTACCGCTGGCCAACTTCGTCATGGCATTGGCGATGCTGTTCGTTCCCGGCAGCGACGACGATAACCGGTACGGCCCCGCGCCGACCCCCAACGGCGGTGGTTTGATCGCCGCTCTGGTGATCATGCTGCTGGTGATGGTGGGGTGGATCGGCATGATCAGCGCCGTGGCGCTGCCCGCGTATCAGGATTACGTGGAGCGCGCGCAAATGCACCAGATGCAGCGCTAAAAAAAGGGCCTCCATTCGGAGGCCCTTTTTTGATCGACGGTTTCGTCAGGAAACCGGGATCACTTACGGCAGCAGATGCTTCACCGCGTCGCGCTCTTCGGCCAGCTCGGTTTCGGTGGCGGTCATGCGCTCGCGGGAGAAGTCATTCACTTCCAGGCCCTGAACGATTTCCCAGTCGCCGTTTTTGCAAACGCACGGGTAGGAATAGATCAGACCTTCCTGGATGCCGTAGGAGCCGTCGCTGTAGATGCCCATGGACACCCAGTCGCCGTCGTCACTGCCCAGCGCCCAGCTGCGCATGTGGTCGACCGCGGCGTTGGCGGCGGACGCGGCGGAGGACGCGCCCCGTGCCTTGATGATGGCGGCGCCGCGCTGCTGCACGGTGGGGATGTAGTCGTTCTCGTACCAGTCCTGCTCGACCTGATCAATGGCGGGTTTGCCGTCCACTTCGCAGTGGTGCAGATCCGGGTACTGGGTGGAGGAGTGGTTGCCCCAGATGGTCATCTTCTTAACGTCGTTGATGCTCTTGCCCAGCTTGTTGCCCAGCTGCGCCATGGCGCGGTTGTGGTCCAGGCGGGTCATGGCGGTGAACTGACGCGGATCGATGTCCGGCGCGTTGCGCTGGGCGATCAGGGCGTTGGTGTTGGCCGGGTTGCCGACCACCAGCACCTTGATGTCGCGGCTGGCGACTTCGTTGATGGCCTGGCCCTGGGCGGAGAAGATCGCCGCGTTGGCTTCCAGCAGGTCCTTGCGCTCCATACCCGGACCGCGCGGACGGGCACCGACCAGCAGGGCGTAATCGGCGTCCTTGAACGCCACCTTGGCGTCGTCGGTCTGCACGATGCCGTCAACCAGCGGGAAGGCACAGTCTTCCAGCTCCATGGCCACGCCTTTCAGCGCTTCCAGGGCGGGGGTGATTTCGAGAAGCTGGAGGATAACCGGCTGGTCTTTGCCGAGCATGTCGCCGGAGGCGATGCGGAACAGCAGGGAATAGCTGATCTGGCCAGCGGCGCCGGTGACAGCTACGCGTACGGGTGCTTTCATTAAAAATCTCCTTGGAATCGTCGGGAGAACTGAGGAGCCTCTGAATACGACCTTGGCTAGGAAGTGCGCATTCGGAGGTTCCCCGGGCCGCGCGCATTATAGAGTAGCTGATGGGCGAGCGCACGGATCGGTGCGGATCGGCGCCAAACCGGCGTCTCAGTGGCCGCCGCTGTCCCGGTAGCTCACCGGGGTGACGCCGAACCAGCGCTTGAAGGCGCGGTTGAAGGCGCTCTGCTCGGAATAGCCCAGATCCAGGGCGATCTGGTTCACCGAGCGGTTGCTGTGCAGCAGCCAGTCGCAGGCCAGCCGGCGCCGCTCTTCTTCCAGCAGGGTGGAAAAGTCCGCCTGTTCCGCGCGCAGCCGGCGGCGCAGGGTCCAGGGTTTGACGCCCAGGCGCTCGGCGATCGGTTCCAGCTGCGGCACGCCGTCCACCAGCCGCTGCTGGATTTCCAGGCGCACCTGCTCGAGCAGGTTGTCGCGAGCCCGGTACTGGGTCACCGCCCGCTGCATCCGCGAACGGGCGATGCGGTTCACCTCCGGATCGGCGTCGCGCAGCGGCAGATCCAGCAGGGCTTCGTCGATGACCAGGGCGTTGCAGGGCTGGGAGAACGACACCGGGCAGCCGAACAGGCGCTGGTATTCGCCGCTGTCGCCGTGGGGCGGGTGCCGGAAGTGCACCGCCATGGGGTTGAGCTCGGCGCCCAGAATCCAGCGGCCGAACACCACCGCGCCGGCGTAGAAGGCGTCCACCCGGTGCGGCGAGGTGGGCAGGTCCTCGAAGGGGGTATCGAGGATCAGCCAGAGTTCATTATCGTGCCACTCGAAGCGCAGGTCGGCGAATTCGGTGGTCACCCGCGCGAACGGGATCATCAGTTCGATGGCGTCGCGCAGGGTGGCGCTGGACATGCTGGCGTAGCCCAGCTCGCCCATGAAGCGTGGCCGGATGCATTCGCCCATGTGCAGCCCGAACAAAGGGTCGCCGCTGCCTTCCAGGGCCAGTTCGAACAGCCGGTTTTCGATCTTCAACGGCACCCGGGCCCGGGGCGATTCCAGCTCCGCCTCGCTCACCCCCAGGCGCACCAGGGCATCGCTGAGGTCCACGCCCGCGTGCAACGCGGCGTCGAGCAGGTACTCGATCCAGAACGAGGCCACGGTCAGTGAATGCAGGGAAGGCGGATGGGAATCAGACATAGCGGAAGTCAACGTGATTGACGCCGGCCAGTCAATGACGGGAAAGCGACCGGGCCGGCACGGCCCGGTCAGGCAGGATCATTTCGCTTTTTGTTCGCGGGCCAGTTTATTGACCTTGCGGTTGATGCGGTCGAGCTTTTTGTTGAGGGCGTCCATTTCGTCCCGGGTGGGCAGGCCGAGGGTGTGCGCCAGGCGCGCGCGCCATTGTTCCGCGTCGCCGCTCTTGCCGGTTTTGGCCCGCAGGGATTCGCCGCTTTTGATCAGCTCCTGAAAGAATTCGTTACCGGATTCGCTAAGCCGGGTCACCGCGCCCTGGGCCGCTTTGCTAAGCTTGTCCGCCGTGGCGCTGATTTCCGTGCTGAGATCGGACAGCTTCGCGTTCAGGGTGGTGGCCGGGGATTCGGTGTTTGCTTGTGTGTCGCTCATGAGTAAGGGTCTCCTTATCCAACATCAGTGGCGCCGATGGTAAGCACCCCGGCGTTTTGGGTATCTTTTGTTGTCCGACAATTAAACAAGGTGTTCCGCCGAGCCGGGACACATCGGGAGAGAGTGCATGAAGGTAGAGCTTCCCCAGGGTGGGTATCAGGGCCTCGCCGGCGACGGCGTGGTGGAATTCCGGGGCGTGCCGTTCGCGCTGCCGCCGGTGGGCGAGCTGCGGTTCAAGGCGCCCCGGCCGTTGCCGGACAGCGACCGGAGCGTCAACGCGGACCGCTATCCGTTGCCGTCGCTGCAGGTCAAGAACCCGCTGATGGGCGTGGAGGACTCCGGGGAAGACTGCCTGTACCTGAATATCTGGGTGCCCGAGGGGGAGGGGCCCTTCCCGGTGATGCTCTGGTACCACGGTGGCGGCTATATCGCCGGCTCGGTGTCCCAGCCGCTGTATAACGGCGCCGCGCTGGCGGCCAGCCAGAAGGTGGTGGTGGTGCACGCCGCCTACCGGTTGGGCGCCCACGGGTTCGCCGACTTCGCCGCCATCGCCCCGGAGCTGGAGGCGGACAGCAACCTGGGCCTGCGCGACCAGGTGGCGGCGCTGGAATGGGTCAACCGGCACATCGAAGCGTTCGGCGGCCGGCCCGACCGGGTCACCCTGTTCGGCGAATCCGCCGGCGGCTTCAGTGTCGCCACCCTGATGGCCACGCCCCGCGCCCGGCCCCTGTTCCAGGGCGCCATCGTGCAATCCGGCGCCGGCGACTTCGCGCTCGCCCCGGAAGAGGTGGCCAAGGTCACAAGCGCCTTCGTGGAGGCGTTGCCGGGCGAGGGCAGCGCCGCCGACAAGCTCCGGCAGGCCGACCCGAAAGCCTGGATCGCCGCCCAGAATCAGGCCCTGCGCACCCTGGTGAAACGTGGCCTGCGCGACACCACGCCGCAGTTCGCGATGAATTTCCAGCCGATGGTGGACGGCGACCTGCTGCCACGCCTGCCGGTGGACGCCATTGCCGACGGCGAGGCCCGCGATATCGCCCTGATGGCCAGCGTCTGCCGCGACGAATACCACTTCTTCCAGTACGCCGGGCCGATGGCGGGCTTCCCCTCGGTGGAGGAATTGCGCCGCTTCGACGAGGCGGAAATCCTGCGCCGCTTCCAGCGCGCGCTGCCGCAGCACGGCCAGCAGGCGCTCAGCTACTACCAGCGCACCGTCACGCCGGACCCGCAGCGCAGCAACATGGACTGGTTCTCGGCCATGGAGACCGACCGCCTGTTCCGCGTGCCCACCCTGCGGCTGCTCGATGCCCAGGCCGCCCACCGGGACGACACCCGGGGCTTCCAGTTCACCTGGACCAGCCAGCAGTTCGGCGTGCCCATGGGCGCCTGCCACGTGATCGACGTGCCGTTCGTGTTCGGCGTCACCGACACCCCGGCGGGCATGTTCTTCACCGGCGGCGGCGAGCCGGCCCGCGCTCTGGCGGCCGAGGTGCAGAAAGTCTGGGGGGATTTCGCCCACGGTCGGGCGGTGCAGGGCCCGGCCTGGAAGGACACCCGCCGGGTACGCCAGTTCGGTCCCGGCGACGCGGAAGCCGCCTTGCTGGACGCGGACGGCGAAGCCCTGTGGGCCGACATCATTCCCGTGCCGGGGACTGCAAAACCGGGCCAGGGCGCGTAAAATAGCGGCCCTGTCACCCCTCAGGAGTACCCCGATGTCCGTGGCCGAGGCCATTGAAAGCAAAGTGCGCGACGCCCTGCCGGTCGCGCACCTGGAACTGGAAAACGAAAGCCACCGGCACAATGTGCCGGCCAACTCGGAAACCCACTTCAAACTAGTGCTGGTGTCCGACGCCTTCCAGGGCCAGATGCCGGTGCGGCGCCACCAGGCCGTCTACCAGGCGCTGGCCGAGGAGATGAAAGGGCCGGTGCACGCGCTCGCCCTGCATCTTTTCACGCCGGAGGAATGGCGTGCCCAGGGCGGTGACGTGGCCGACTCCCCGGACTGCCGGGGCGGCGACGGCCAGGCCAAGGAGAAGGCGCGATGAGTCCGGCCCCGCACCACGGCGAGGGGCCCATCGTGGTGGCGGCCTTGTACCGCTTTACCCGCCTCGACGACTACCAGAGCCTGCGCGAGCCGCTGCTGGCGGCCATGCTTGAGCGTGACGTGCGCGGCACCCTGTTGCTGGCCCACGAAGGCATCAACGGCACCATCTCCGGCGCACGCGACGATGTCGACGCGATCGTCGGCTGGCTGCGCGCGGACCCCCGTTTCCAGGACATGGAATACAAGGAGTCCTTCGCCGCCGAGCACCCCTTCCTGCGCACCAAGGTGAAGCTCAAGAAAGAGATCGTCACCATGGGCGTGGAGGACCTCGACCCCAATGCCAACCGCGGCACCTACCTGGAAGCCGAGGAGTGGAACCGGGTGATCGCCGACCCGGAAACCCTGGTGATCGATACCCGCAACGACTACGAGTACGAAGTGGGCACCTTCCAGGGCGCGGTCAATCCCAACACCAAGGCGTTCCGCGAATTCCCGGAGTACGTGAAGCAGCACCTGGACCCCGCCAGGCACAAGAAGGTGGCGATGTTCTGCACCGGCGGCATTCGCTGCGAGAAGTCCACCGCCTACCTGCGCGAGCAGGGCTTCGAGGAGGTCTACCACCTCAAGGGCGGCATTCTGAAGTACCTGGAGGAGACGCCGCCGGAGGCGTCGCTGTGGCAGGGCGAGTGCTTTGTGTTCGACGAGCGCGTCACCGTGGACCAGTCGCTGCGGCCGGGCGGCTATGACCAGTGTCACGCCTGCCGGCGGCCGATCAGCGAGGACGACAAGGGCTCGCCGCTGTACCGGAAGGGGGTGTCCTGCCCGCGTTGTTACCACGAATCGTCGGCGGAGCAGAAGGCGCGCTTCGCCGAGCGTCAGAAGCAGATCGAGCTGGCCCGCCAGCGGGGCACCCGGCATCTGGGTGTCGATCAGCACGCTGATGGCGATCCTTCCCAGGACTGAGTCGCCCTGCTGTCTTGGCGGCTCCGTAGCCCGGTTCGGTCTCGGTGCTTGGGTCCAGGACCCGCCGTGAATCCATCCCTGGAGGCTTGCCGCAGCGGCGGACCGGATCGGCTCCCTGCCTCACACAGTCCTGGACCCAAGCACCGAGACCGAACCTCCTGAATGGCGCCAGCCGCCACGGCCGCTACGAAGCAAGGTTTGTGGGAGCGGGCTTGCCCGCGAAAGGGAGCGAAGCTCCCGGCAGGATCCCAGAGAGACCTCTAACGGCAACACAAACAAGGTCTCTGGAATCCCGCCGGGTGGCTGGCGCCACCCTTTCGCGGGCTGGGCCCGCTCCCACAGGTCTGCTCCTACACGCTCGATTCGGTGGCGGGGGTGGGGTCTTTGGTGGGTTCGGGGTGGCAGCCGGCCTGGCCGCGCCAGTCGGGGGCCAGGCCGAAGCGCAGTTCGCCGGTGGTGATGGTGCTGGTGCCGGAGAAGAAGAACATGCCCAGGGTGATCAGCTGCAGGCTGAGGATCACGCCCGGGCGCCACAGCGCTTCCAGGCCGGCGCCGAGGGAGGGCGCGGCCGCCGTGGTGGCCGGCAGCAGAAGGCTGATCAATACGCCGTAGCCGGCGGCCAGCAGCGCCATGCTCTGGTAGGCGGAGAAGCGGCGGCTGCCGCCGCGGTAGTCGGCGCGCAGGAATTCCGAGTAGACCCGCCACAGCTGGCTGCCCACCAGGGCCAGGGCGAACGCCGCCGCGTACAGGCCGTGGAAGAACAGGCTGGTGCAGAGCAGCGCCAGGGCGGTGTGCAGCACGCAGGTGACGGCCTGGATCGGCACCACGCGGACCGCTTCCATGTCGCCGGCGAAGGCGATCTTTTTGGTTTTGCCCAGGAACACGTGGTTCAGCCGGCCGAAGCAGCGCTTGGCCCAGCGTGGCGCCAGGTGCACCGGCTTGCCGTAGCAACAGCCGAAGCTGATGCAGGCCAGGCGGCCGACGCCTTCGCCGAGCACATAGGCGATCGCCATGGCGGCGAGCAGCGGCATGATCGGCAGGGCGGTCTGCCAGGTGGCGCGGGCGATGGCGTCCGCGCCCCATAGAAGCAGGGGCGCCAGCAGGATACCGATGAAGCTGGCGCCGCCGACGGTGAAGCCGTGGCGGTTCTTCTCCACCACGCTGGCGATGATCTTGGCCGCCGGCAGGCAGATGGCGAGCACCCCGGCGGTGAGCCCCAGGGCGATGGCCAGCGGCACCCGCGAGGCGCCGGTGAGCACGATGAAGGTGGCCACCCCCAGGCCGCCGGCGAGGCCGGTGAACAGGCCATAGAAGGTGAGGTTGAGGCCGCGCCAGGAGCCGTCGCTGTTTTTCGCCAGGGGCAGGGAAGCGACGAATTGCCAGCGTTCGCGGGGCAGCTCCCGGAACAGCACCCGGTAGACGACGGCGAACACCACGGCCAGGGCCAGTATCAACAGATCCGCGTGCATGGTTTTCTCCCGTGAACGTTGTCCCTTGATCGGTACCGGCAGGCTAGGTCGGCGTTGCGGACGCGCCGGTGACAGGGGGGTGACGGTTCGGTGACCGCCGCCGCGTGGACAAGGCGCGGTGACCGAATTATGGTGCATAAAAAAGCACTGGTGCCCGCACGGGCACACGGGGGATAAACCATGGAAAGGGTAAGCACGCTGATTATCGGCAGCGGCTTCGGCGGTGCCGTGATGGCCTGCCGGCTGGCGGAAAAAGGGGACAAGGTGGTGGTGCTGGAACGCGGACGGCGCTGGCTGCCGGAGGACTACCCCAGCGTCAGCCAGCGCGACTGGTTGTGGGATGAAGATCAGCCGGAGCAGCAGAACGGCTGGCTGGATTTCCGCTATTTCGGCGACATGAGCGTGGCGCTGGGCGCGGGGGTCGGCGGCGGCTCGCTGATCTACGCCAATGTCAGTGTGGCGCCGCCGCCGGAAGTGTTCGAGCACGGCTGGCCGGAGGCGATCCGCTTCGACACCCTGCGCGAGCATTTCCGGGTCAGCGGCGAAATGCTCAATGTGCAGACCCTGCCGGACCATCAATGGACCCCGCGTACCCGCCTGATGCACGAAGCCGCCGACAAGCTCGGCCAGCGGCACCGCTTTCGCGTGGTGCCCCAGGCGATCAGCTTCGATCCGGACTGGCACGACGGCCTGGACAACGCCTACAGCTATGCGCGCAGCAAGACCTGGACCAACGCCCAGGGGCGCACCCAGGGCACCTGCGTGCACTGCGGCAACTGCGACCTGGGCTGCCCGGTGCAGGCCAAGAACACCCTGGACCTCAACTATCTGGCCCGTGCCGAGCAGAAGGGCGCGGAGATTCGGCCGCTGCACCACGTGCGCTGGATCCGGCCGCTGCAGGGCGGCGGTTACGAGGTCGGCGTCAACGACCTGGACGCCCGCGCCTGGCGGCTGGTCCGCGCCGACAAGGTGATCGTCGCCGCCGGCAGTGTCGGCTCCACCGAGTTGCTGCTGCGCTGCCGCGATCAGTACAAGACGCTGCCCAAGCTGAGCCGGGCGCTGGGGCGGGGCTGGACCAGCAACGGCGACTTTTTCACCCCGGCGTTTTATCCCGACCGCGATCTGGCGCCGAGCCGAGGACCGACCATTACCTCCGCCATCGATTATCTGGACGGCAGCGATGGCGGGGCGCGCTATTTCGTCGAGGACGGCGGCATTCCGGATCTGCTCGGCAACCTGCTGCGCCACGCCGGCAAACACCCCAAGCTGGCGCGCACCCGGCTGGCGGCGGCGCTGCTGGAATACCGCCGCGACAACACTCCGTTCGAGAACATGATGCCCTGGTTCGGGCAGGCCCGGGACGAGCCGGGCGGCCGCTTCTACCTGGGACGCCGCTGGTACGCGCCCTGGAAGCGCGACCGCCTGCGTCTGAGCTGGGATTACCGCAAGGCGGAGCAGGCGGTGCAGGGGCTGGCGGACCGCCATCTGGCGCTCACCGAGGTCACCGGCGGGCGCGCCAACACGCCGGCCACCTGGCGCTGGTTCAAGAACCTGATCACGCCGCACCCGCTGGGCGGCTGCAATATGGCCGATACCGTGAAACAGGGTGTGGTCAACCACGCCGGTGAGGTGTTCAATTATCCTCAGTTGTTCGTGGTCGACGGCGCCACGGTGCCCGGCTCCCTGGGGCTGAACCCGTCGCGGACCATCGCCGCGCTGGCGGAGCACGCCGCCGCGCAATGGCGCTGAACCTTATCCGGCAGCAAGCGAGACCTTATGAGTGACGACAACCGATACCATGTACGCCTGACCGGCGAGCTGATGGGCGGCGCCGACGCCGACCGGGTGGCGGCGAACCTGGCGCGCCTGTTCAAGATGCCGGAAGAGAAGGCCGCCTTGCTGGTCAGCGGTAAACCACGGGTGGTCAAGAAGGACGCGGACGAAGCCACGGCGCGCAAATTCCAGGTGGCCCTGCGGCAGGCCGGCGCCCGCTGCGAGCTGCTGCCGGTGAACGGTGAAGCCGCGACAGCCGCGCCGCAACCCACCGCTGCCGCCCCGGCCACCCCGCAAGCGGAGGGCTCAGAGGCCGCTGTAGCCCCGGCGGCGAGCGCCGATCAGCGCAGCGGTGATATTGAAACGGTGGGCACGATTCGTACCGGCGGCACCGGTTTCAGTGGTGCCTTCGAGGTCGCGCCGGTGGGGGCCGACCTGGACACTTCAGAGCGTGGTCAGCCGGCGGCGGCGCCGGATATCAGTCATCTGTCCATGGCTGAACCGGGCGCCGATTTGGAGCCGCTCAAACAGGAGCGGGAAGTGGTGGTGCCGGATATCAGCCACCTGTCGATCAAGCCGGATTAGCCCTGGGGGCCGTCAGGCCCCTGGAAGTGCAGCATCATTTCTTCCAGCACGTCGGGGATGCCGTTGGCCATCTGCCGCACCAGCTGGCTGTCGTTCCAGACTTCGTCCAGGGCCGGGTCGTCGTCGACGCCGGAGATCAGCAGCATGGGCAGCAACCAGGTGGCCATGGGGTCGTCGTCCTCGTCGCTGTGCCAGCGCTCTTCATGCAGCAGCATGCCGCTCAGGAAACCGGCGCACCAGGACGCCAGGTCGGCGCCGTCGTCTTCGCGGTAGGGGTCTAGCAGGCAGGGCAGGGTGATGCGCTCGCCGCCCAGGGTGTCGGTGAGCAGGCGGCCGCGCAGTTCGTCCAGCGCCCCGGCTACCGCCTCCGGCAAGGACATCTCCAGCGCCAGGCCGAAATCCGCCGGGCCGTCGTAGGGCCCCACGGTGAAGGCGCAAATCAGGCCGTGGGTCTCCACCCAGGAGGGAGCCTCCTCGCCCTGGCCGGCGAAGTAGGTTTCCACGGTGTGTTTCAGGTGGGGGTTGGAAATTCCGCTCATACTGTCGCCGCTGCCGTTAATTGGGACGGCAAGGATACCCGCTTGCCGACGCCCCTGAAACCGGCGCCCGCGCGCAACTGCTGCGCAGGGTGTCGCGGCCGGCGGCTTTGGCCTGGTAGAGCGCCTGGTCGGCCCGTTCGATGAACGCCAGCGCGGACTCGCCCCAGTGATGGCCGGCCAGCCCGCAGGACAGGGTGATCCGCAGGGACGGGTCGAAGTCATAGCGCTGCTCGGCGAACTTTTCCTTCAGGCGGGTCATGGCCGCCTCGCAATCCGCGTGGTCGGATTGCGGGAACAGCACCACGAACTCCTCGCCGCCGTAGCGGGCGAGCACGTCGGAGCGCCGCAGGCACTGGCTGGCGAGCGCGGCGAAGCGTTTCAGCACCTCGTCCCCGGCGGGGTGGCCGTAGGTGTCGTTGATGCTCTTGAAATGGTCCAGGTCCACCACCGCGATGTGCAGGGGAATGTGTTCGCGGTCGGTGCGGGACAGCTCCTCTTCCAGCCGCTCGAGGAAGTGGCGGCGGTTGAACAGGTCGGTGAGTTCGTCGCGGATGGCGATGCTGGCCAGCCGGTCGTGGGCCTGGCGCAGGGATTCACGCTGGGCGCGGAAGCGCTGCTGCAGATTGTGGATATAGCCGCCCATGTAGACGAACCAGGCGAGGATCAGCGCCAGCACGCCCCACTGGCTTAACGACAGGGCGAGAATCTGGGTCAGCGGCAACTGCACCCACTCATAGACCAGCAGCACCGTGAACGACAGCTGGGCGCTCGCCGCCATCACGATTTGCTGGCGGCGGTCCAGGGAAAATACCCCGAACGTCATCATGATCAGGTAGAGACTGAGCAGGGCGCCGCGCAGCTCGCGGGCGTAATAGAGCAGCAGGGTGATCACCACGATACCGGCGAACATCTGCACCATGGTCAGGCTGGGGTCCTTGAAGCGCTCGGTGAAGCCGCTGCGCACCAGTGCGAACACCACCAGGTTGGCGGCGAACAGGCTGCCGAAGATCAGCAGGTGGGGCGTGCGCGGATCGAAGGCGGCGATTTCCACGCCCACCACGGTGCCGGCCCAAAGCAGCAGATAGGAATAGATGGCCATGAGTTGCCGGCGCAGCCGCAGGGCGCGCTCGGGACGGTGGGAAAGAACCAGCTTTATGTTGTTATTCAATGCAAAGGCCCGCCTGGTTTTTGCCACCCCTGGCTGCTTCTCAAGGTGTCCGGCCCCTGAGATGAACGCTGCATCTCATACTTTATCATTGTGTCATAGTTCACACTTTAGTCTTTGCTGGTACCAAAGCAAGGGTATGACTTGCCGGTCACACCGAAATAGTGCCAGACTCGTCGAGTTAAACAAACGTTTGATTGGTTTATGAGGATGCCATGTCCACCGATTTGCCTATCGACCTGAGATTGTCCGAGGAGCAGCGCATCAGCCGCGAAGGCATGCGCCGCTTTGCCTCCCAAACAATGGCGCCCGGCGCCCGTGCCGCCGATGAAGCGGCCGCCGCCGACCCCGGGGTGCTGGCGGGCATCGCCGGCTTCGGCCTGACCCTGATGAGCCTGCCCGAAGCCCTGGGCGGTGCCGGCCTGCCGCGCTCGCCGATGGGCAATGTGCTCGCCTGCGAGGACCTGGGGGAGGGCGACCTGAGCCAGAGCCTGGCGGCGCTGGCGCCGCTGGGCGTGGTTAACGCGCTGCTGGACTTCGGCGACGAGGCCCAGCACGAGGCCTGGCTGCCCCGTTTCGCCAGCGAAGCGCCGGTGCCGGCGGCGGTGGCGCTGGCGGAGCCGCGCGCCACCTTTGAGCCCGGCGACCCGCACACCCGCGCCCGCCGCGACGGCGACGATTATATCCTGGATGGCGAAAAATGCCTGATCCCGCTGGTCGAACAATGTCAGCTGTTCCTGGTGGTGGCCGCCACCGACGACGGCCCGGCGGCGTTTATCGTCGAGGCGGACAGCCCCGGCCTGAGCCGGGCGCGGCAGGATTACATGGGCCTGCGCAGCGCCGAGCCGGGCACCCTGACCCTGGAAGGGGTGCGGGTGCCGGCGTCCCAGCGTCTCGCCAACTTCGATCTGGAGCGGCTGGTGAGCCTGTCGCGGATCGGTCTGGCGGCGCTCGCCACCGGGTGCTGCCAGGCGGTGCTGGAGCAGTGCGTGCCCTACGCTCTGGAGCGCAAGGCGTTCGGTGAAGCGATCGCCCGGCGCCAGTCGGTGGCGTTCATGATCGCCGACATGGGCATCGAGATCGAAGGCATGCGCCTTCTCACCTGGCGGGCCGCCAGCCGCGCGGAACAGGGCCTGCCGTTCCAGCGCGAAGCCTACCTGGCGTTCCTGCAGAGCATGGAAAAAGCCATGCGCATCGCCACCGACGGCGTGCAGGTGTTCGGCGGCGCCGGCTTCGTGCGCGACTACCCGCTGGAAATGTACTACCGGAACCTGCGTGGCCTGTCGGCCCTGCACGGCGCGCTGATGGTGTGAGGAGAGTTGCCATGATCAATTTCGAACTGCCCAAGTCCCTGAAAAATCTCCAGAACATGACCCACCAGCTCGCCGAGCAGGGGTTCCGGCCGATCTCGCGCAAATACGACCGCATCGAGCATGGCGACACCCCGGCGGAGCTCAAGCCGCTGGCGCAGATGATCGCCGCCGGCCGCCCCCGTGGCGGTGGCAAAAGCGACAAGGCGGACGCCGATCCGGAGGCGGTCAAGAACGGCAGCAACCTGATGGGCATCGTCAGCGTCGAGGAGATGTGCTGGGGCGACACCGGCCTGATGCTGTCCCTGCCGGCCTCCGGGCTGGGCAACGCGGCGATCCAGGCGGTCGGCACGGCGGAGCAGAAAGAGCAGTACGGCAAGCTCTACTGCGCCATGGCGATCACCGAGCCGGGCGCCGGCTCCGATTCGGCGGCGATCAGCACCACCGCCCGCCGCGACGGCGACGAGTGGGTGCTCAACGGCGAGAAAATCTACTGCACCGGCGGCCAGCGCTGTGACGCCGTGGTGGTGTGGGCGACCCTGGACAAATCACTGGGCAAGGCGGCGATCAAGTCGTTCATCGTGCCCCGGGACAACCCCGGCATGCAGCTGGCGCGGGTCGAGGACAAGATGGGCCTGCGCATCTCCGATACCGCCGCGCTCTCCTTCACCGAGTGCCGGATTCCCCTGGACCATGTGCTCGGCTCGGCGGAGATCGCCGACACCGAGGCGGCCCGCAAGAAGGCCTTCGGCGGGGTCATGCAGACCTTCGACAACACCCGGCCGATGGTCGCCGCCATGGCCCTGGGCGTGGCCCGTGCCGCGCTGGAAATCACCACGGAAATCCTGGAAAAAGAAGGGGTTAAGGCGGATTTCTCGAAAACGCCTTATAACTCCAGCGCCATTGAGCTGGAGCTCTACCGCCTGGAGGCGGACCTGGACGCGGCCCGTCTGATGACCTACAAGGCGGCGTGGATGGCGGACAACGGCCAGGCCAATTCCAAGGAAGCCTCCATGTGCAAGGCCAAGGCCGGCCGCATGGGCAACGACGTGACGCTCAAGTGCGTGGCGCTGTGCGGCGAGCTGGGCTACTCCGAGCGCTATCTGCTGGAGAAGCTGGCGCGGGATTCCAAGATCATCGACATCTTCGAAGGCACCCAGCAAATCCAGCAACTGATCGTCGCCCGCCATCTGCTGGGGCTGTCCTCCCGGGAACTGAAATGAGTCGCGGCGGCCGGCCGATCTGCTAGCATGCGGGACATTGATACGCATTCAATGTCCCATTGCAGGAGACCGGCATGTCGTCATCACTGGCCGATCAGGTGATCTGGATCACCGGTGCCTCTTCCGGCATCGGTGAAGCGGTGGCTTCCGAATACGCCCGCTACGGTGCCAAACTGGTGCTCTCGGCGCGCCGCCGCGAAGAGCTGGAGCGGGTGCGCGCCGGGCTGGTCAACGCCGACGAGCACCTGGTGCTGCCGCTGGACCTGACCGACCAGGACGCCATGGCGCCGGCCACGGAAACGGTGCTGCGCCATTTCGGCCGGCTCGACCAGGTGGTGCACAACGGCGGCATTTCCCAGCGCTCGCTGGTGCGCGACACCGACATGGCCGTGGACCGGCGCATCATGGAGGTGAACTACTTCGGCGCCGTGGCGCTCACCAAGGCGGTGCTGCCGGCGTTCATCCGCCAGGGCGGCGGCCGCTTCGTGGTGGTCACTTCGCTGGTGGGCGAGCTGCCCACCCCCAAACGCTCCGCCTACAGCGCCAGCAAGCACGCCCTGCACGGCTTCTTCGAGGCCCTGCGCGCCGAGGAATTCGACAACGGCGTGCGCGTGACCCTGGTGCTGCCGGGCTTTATCCGCACCCAGGTGTCGGTCAACGCGCTCACCGCCGACGGCAGCGCCCAGGGCCGCATGGACGATCTGCAGGCCAACGGCATGGACCCGGCGCTGTGCGCCCGGCGCCTGGTGGAGGCCGTGCAGCGCGGCCGCGATCAGGTTATCATCGCCGGCCGCGAGGGGGCCGGGCTCTATTTGAAACGCTGGTCACCGGCCCTGTATCGTCGCGTGATTCGCAAGGTCAAGGTGACCTGAGCCTTTTCCACCATTCGTTCTCCGCTATTCGACAGCCGACTATGAGCACCGCCGATACCTTCGCCGACACCCAAATGGACGCCAAGCACCGCACCCGTCTCAACAAGCTGCAGAAGAAGCTGCGCCGCGAGACCGGCCGGGCGATCGCCGACTTCAACATGATCCAGGACGGCGACAAGGTGATGGTGTGCCTGTCCGGCGGCAAGGATTCCTACACCATGCTGGAGATTCTGCGCAATCTGCAGCACTCCGCGCCGGTGGATTTCGAGCTGGTGGCGGTGAACCTGGACCAGAAGCAGCCCGGCTTCCCGGAGCATGTGCTGCCCGAATACCTGGAAAAAGAAGGGGTGAACTACCACATCCTGGAAAAGGACACCTATTCCATCGTCAAGGAGAAGGTGCCGGAGGGGAAAACCACCTGCGGCCTGTGCTCGCGCCTGCGGCGCGGCAGCCTGTACGGCTTCGCCGAGGAGATCGGCGCCAACAAGATCGCCCTCGGCCACCACCGTGACGACATCGTGGAAACCCTGTTCCTGAACATGTTTTTCGGCGGCAAGATGAAAGCCATGCCGCCCAAGCTGCGCAGCGACGACAACCGTAACGTGGTGATCCGCCCGCTGGCCTACTGCCGGGAAAAGGACATCATCGAGTTCGCCCGCTACAAGCAGTATCCGATTATTCCCTGCAACCTGTGCGGCTCCCAGGAGAACCTGCAGCGCCAGGCGGTGAAGGACATGCTGCGGCGCTGGGACAAGGAGCACCCGGGCCGGGTGGAGAGCATCTTTTCCTCGATCCAGAACATCGCCCCCTCGCAGCTGGCCGACACCAGCCTGTTCGACTTCGAGCACCTGGAACAAGGCCAGAACCAGGGCGGCGCCGGCGCCCACCGGCTGGACGTGGTGAACCTGTTCGGTTAGCGGTGACCGGCCAGCCGCGCGTGCCACATGATTCGCGCCGCCGTTTCCGCTAAAATACGCACCGCCCTGTGGCCGGCAGGGTGGCCGCCCGCCGCCCCGGCCCTCTCTCTTCGCACTCTCGACCTGAAAGGTAGGAGCACATGACCGATCGAATCAAAAAAGGTGGCCTTGAGATTGCCGCCGAACTCCATGACCTGGTAGCCAACGAGATCGCTCCCGGCACCGGTGTGGAGGCGGATCATTTCTGGACGCAGATGGAGACCATCCTGGCGGACCTGGTGCCGCGCAACGAGATGCTGCTCACCAAGCGCGACCAGATGCAGGAAGTGATCGACGTCTTTCACATGGAGAAGAAGGGCGCCAAGATCGACTTTCAGGAGTACAAGGAACTCCTCGAAGAGATCGGCTATCTGCTGCCCGAAGGCGAGGATTTCAAAGTGGGTACCGCCAATGTGGACGAGGAAATCGCCCATATCGCCGGTCCCCAGCTGGTGGTGCCGGTGCGCAACGCGCGCTTCGCCCTGAACGCGGCCAACGCCCGCTGGGGCAGTCTCTATGACGCCCTCTACGGCACCGACATGATTTCCGACGAAGGCGGGGCCGAGAAGGGCGGCGCCTACAATCCCAAGCGCGGCGACAAAGTGATCGCCTGGGCGCGCGATTTCCTGGACCAGTATTTCCCGCTGGCCGACGGCTCGCACAAGGACAGCACCGGCTACGCCATTGTTGACGGCAAACTGGTGGTGCGCCTGAAGGACGGCGAGAGCGGCCTGAAGGACGAAAGCCAGCTGCAAGGCTACCGCGGCGACGCGGGCAAGCCGGACGGCGTGCTGCTCAAGCACAACAACCTGCACGCGGAAATCCAGATCGACGATCAGCACCCGATCGGCGCCGAGGACCCGGCCCACGTGAAGGACGTGCTGATGGAGTCCGCCATCACCACGATTCAGGACTGCGAGGATTCCGTGGCCGCGGTGGATGCCGAAGAGAAGGTCGAGGTGTACCGCAACTGGCTGGGCCTGATGAAAGGCGACCTGAGCGAGAGCTTCGAGAAAGGCGGCCAGCGCGTCACCCGTGATCTCAACCCGGACCGCGAATACACCGCCCTGGACGGCTCCACCCTGACCCTGCAGGGCCGCTCCCTGCAGCTGGTGCGCAACGTGGGCCACCTGATGACCAACCCGGCGATCCTCTACAACGGCGAGGAAATCCCCGAGGGCATCATGGACGCCATGATCACCGTGCTGGCGGCCATGCACGACCTGAAGAAGACCGAAGGTCCGCGCAACAGCCGCACCGGCTCCGTGTACATCGTGAAGCCGAAAATGCACGGCCCCGAGGAAGTGGCCTTCGCGGTGGAGCTGTTCGAGCGCGTCGAGAACGCCCTCGGCCTGCCCGAGAACACCCTGAAGATCGGCATCATGGATGAAGAGCGCCGCACCACCGTCAACCTGAAGGAGTGCATCCGCGAAGCCAAGGACCGCGTGATCTTCATCAACACCGGCTTCCTGGACCGCACCGGCGACGAGATCCACACCTCCATGCAGGCCGGTCCGATGGCGCGCAAGGGCGACATGAAAGGTCTGCCCTGGATCAACGCCTACGAGAACTGGAACGTGGACATCGGTCTGGAGTGCGGCCTCAAGGGCGTGGCGCAGATCGGCAAGGGCATGTGGCCCAAGCCCGATGAAATGGCGGAAATGATGGCCACCAAGGCCGGCCACCCGAAAGCCGGCGCCAACTGCGCCTGGGTGCCGTCACCCACCGCCGCCACCCTGCACGCCACCCACTACCACGAGATCAACGTGCAGGACGTGCAGGACCAGATCGCCAAGCGCGAGCGCGCGTCCCTGGACGACATCCTCACCATCCCGCTGCTCGACCGCGAGCTCAGCGCCGAGGAAATCCAGCAGGAGCTGGACAACAACGCCCAGGGCATCCTCGGTTACGTGGTGCGCTGGATCGACCAGGGCGTGGGCTGCTCCAAGGTGCCCGACATCAACAACGTGGGCCTGATGGAAGACCGCGCCACCTGCCGGATCTCCAGCCAGCACATCGCCAACTGGTTGATGCATGACGTGGTCAGCAAGGACCAGGTGATGGAAACCATGAAGCGCATGGCCAAGGTGGTGGACGAGCAGAACGCCGGCGACCCCACCTACACCAACATGTCGGATGACTTCGACGGCAGCCTGGCCTTCAAGGCCTCCTGCGACCTGGTGTTCGAAGGCGCCGAGCAGCCCAGCGGCTACACCGAGCCGGTTCTGCACCGCCGTCGCCTGGAGCTGAAATCCAAGCGCGGCTAAGCCTTCGCGACGCTTGCAGCACCACGAAAAAGCCCGGCCTTGAGCCGGGCTTTTTTGTTTGCGGGAGGGGGCCCCGCTCCCACAATTCGCTTTATTCGCCGCCGATCTCCACTTTGACTTCCAGGGGCAGGGAAAAGCGGTCGCTGCGCGTGCTGGCGCCGCCCAGGCCGGTGGCGGACTGGCTTTCGCTGACGGTGATCTGCCCGAGCGGCTGCCACTGCCCCGGCGTCACCACCAGGGTGCTGCTGGCTTCCTGGGTGCGGGCGCTCCGTCGGCCGGCGGGTTCGTCGAAACGCTGTTCGATGGTCAGGCGCACCCGGCCGTCGCTGGTGACCACCGGGGTGATGTCGATGCCCTGTTTGAGCGCCAGCAGCGCCGGGAACTGGGTGCCGGTGAGGGCCACCAGGCTGCCCTGGCTGATGCCCGCCGGGTGGCCGGACAGGGTGTTGATGCTGTAGCGGTCCTGGCGGCGGGTGGTGACGGTGTTGGCGCCGGCGCGCACGCTCTGGCCGTTGATGCGGATGTCGCCGCCGGCGCTGCTGCTGTCGCCCTGGCGGCGCAACTGCACGGTGACGGTGCGCGGCACCTCGGGCATGTCGCCGAGGGCGCCGAGAATCTCGTCGAAGTTGCGGTCGTTGGTGCGGATCACCAGGTTGCCCTGGTAGGCGTTGGCGTAGCCGCCTTCGGGCAGCAGCGGGCGGATCACCGGCAGCACCGCTTCGGCGTCGGCGCGCTGGATCACATGGATCGACATCTCGTCGGCGCGGGCGGCGCCGGACAGCGACAGCAGCACCAGCAGGGCCAGAGCAAGACGTCGGGCCCGGGAGCCGCCGGGTAGCGGTGGTGGTGGCAGTAACGGCATCACGAAAGTCCCTGTTCGGCTGGAACCCGCATCATAGCCATAAGCCGCCGTCGCTGAATACCGGTCGGGCAGGGCGCGCTCTAGGGCGTCACCCGGCGTCCGTCCTCCCAACGCGCTTTCACCAGCTCGCCGTCGCGGCCCCGCAGCCAGCCCTCGCCCTGGCGCTGGCCGTTCCGGTAGGGGGTAATGCGCTCCACGCGGCCCTGGGCGTTGTATTCGACGAAACGGCCATGACGCTGGCCGTCTTGGTAGTGGCCTTGCAGAAGCGGGTAGCCCTGCGGCGTGGTCTCCCGGTAAGGGCCGTCCAGCCGGCCGGCCTGGAAATGGGCAAAGGTGTGGTTGCCGTTGAGGCTGATCTCGAACACTTCGCCCTGGCGCTTACCGTCCTTGAAGGTGGCGCGGTAGCTCAGTTCGCCGTCCTGGAAGCGCTTCCAGGTGCCGGTGGCGTCGCCATGGTCGTAGTGCCGCTCGGCGATCAGCGCCCCGGAGGCGGAACGCAGGCGCCACTCGCCATGCAGTTCGCCGTCCACGTAGGTGGCGGTTTCCTGCTCGCCGGTGTCGCGCAGGGTGTGCCATTCACCGACCGGCACGCCATCGCGATAGCGGCCGGATTCGAGCACCTCGCCGTCGGCGTTTTCAGTGCGCCAGGGACCATGCTGTTTGTCTTGCCGGTAATGCTTATAGGTCCAGCGCTCCCCTTCCGGGCCGCTGCGCTCGCGGACCTCGCCGTGCAATCGGCCCTTCTTGAAGTGCGACACCGAGATCAGACGGTCCTGGTCGTCGTAGCCGCGCCAGGTGCCGGTGCGCAGGCCGTCGACCATGCGGCCTTCTTCGCGGCCGCCGCCGTATTGGCTGACGATTCGGTGCCCCTGGGGAATACCGTTCACGTCATGCTCCAGGCGTACCACCTTGCCGTTCCTGAAACCGGTGGTCCATTCGCTCTTTTCCCGGGGATAGTGCAACACGGCCCGTTCGGGCGGGCCGCCGCCGTCGTGATCGGCGATCACCCGCAGCCATACCGGCGCATCGTTGCGGTAGCGGCCCTGGGCGTCGCGCTGGAAGCTGGCTTCGCGCCGGCTGTAGCGCCCTTCGCGGTCCTTGCTCCAGGCCATGAACACGCCGGGGGCGGTGTAGCCGGCGTGGCCGATGCGCTGGCCGTCGCGGTCGTAGCGATTGTAGAAGTGGTCGTAATCGCCGTTTTTATAGCGACGTTCCTCGTAGATCTGGCCGCCTTCCGGGCCTCCGCCTTCGCCGTAATAATTGATCCGCATGCCGTGGCGGGCGCCGTCCCTATAGGGCAGCTCAAGCAGCAGGTCGCCGTCTTCGTCGTAGCGCTTTTCGGTGCCGTCCAGTTTGCCGGCGGTGTAGGGTTTGACCTTCTCAATCCGGCCGTTCTCGAAGTATGAGATAACATCGCCGTCGAGGCGGCCCTGGTCGTCACTGTGGCCGCGCTGTTTGATGTCGCCGTCGGGATACAGGTAGCGCCAGTCGCCGAACCAGTCCGCGCCTGGGCCGGCGCCGGCGCGGGCGCCTTCCGCGTAGAGCGCGTCGTTTTCCCGGTAATAGGCGCGGTACAGATAACCGGGGCCGTCGGGGTTTTCCGGTAACGGCAGATCCAAGTAGTAGAGCGCCTGTTCCGGCGCTTTCGCCGGGGAGTCGTACTGGGTGAAATAGCGGCGCTCGGCGTGGCCGGTGGCGGCCAGCATCAGCAGCAGGGGCGCCAGCGCCAGCAAACAGCGGTGTTTCATTGTGGCAACTCCGGCAGTTCCGCGGTCAGGGTGCGGCTTTGCGGGTCCCGGCCACGCAGGAAGCGGACTTTCTTAACCGGGCCCCAGAAGCGGTGCACGCCGTTCTCGTCCTCGCCAAGCGGCCGCAGCGCCAGGCCGGTGTCGTCGACGGCGGCGAAGTCCAGGTGCGCGATACCGCCGCAGTCCTCGCCCAGCACCACGCCGTTGTCCCCCTCGAAGCGGGCGCAGCCGGGGGCGTCCGGGGTCAGCGTGACGGTCTCCACCCGGGTGGGGCAGCGCGCCTCGACGGTGATCCTGCGGTCGTAGAAATAGCGGATCTGATCGTCCTCGGTGCGCAGCTCGAAGCCGGGCCGGGTGCCCCGATCCCGGTCGCCGCCGGCCCAGGTGAAGCGCAGGGGCGTGCCGTGGTGGGCGGCGCCGTCTTCCGGGGTCAGCGTGCACAGGCGCAGGCCCGCCGGACCGGTGACGCGCAGCCGGTTTGGGTCCTGGCCGCTCAGTTCCATCCCTTCAAGCAGGCCGTCGAGCCGCTCCGGGACCGGCGGCAGCGGTGACGCTTCGTGCCGTACGCCGGCCGGGTCCTCTATCGGCTCGTCCGGCAGTGGCCGCACGGTGAAGGTCAGCGCCCGCTGTTCCCGCTGCAGCGGCGTCAGCCGCAGCGACGCGATCGGCGCCTCGGTCAGCAGGCTGACCTCCGCCGGCGGCGCGCCCAGGGTCAGGCGTTCGACAAAGGTGTCGGCGGAGGTGTCGCCCTGCTTGGGCGCCCGGTACACCACCGCGAAGTCCAGCGGCTCGCCGTCGGCATCCAGCGGGCGGGCGCTCAGCCGCCCCTCATTTTCCAGGTGCAGGTCCACGCGCCGTTCGTCCCATTCCAGCACCCGGGTGCCTTCGGGCAGGTCATCGCCCTGTTTCACGGTGATGGCTTCTCCCGGCACCCAGATACTGGCCTGGCCGTTCACGGTGATCGGCTCGTCGCCGGGCATCGGGTGGTTCGGGGTGGGAATCAGCAGGTCGCGGCCCAGGTCCTGCGGGCCCGGTTCCGCCAGGCCGTAGAAGCCGCCGGATTCCGCCAGGCGGTTCAAGGCCAGGCCCGCCGGCGCGTCGTCGCCGAGGCCGGTGAGGTGGAAGCTGGTTTGCTGTTGCAGCGGGGCGGCGAGCGCCCAGTCCCCGGTGGTCACCAGGCGGTGCTCGTCGGTGTGATGGAAGAGGCTGTCCTCCAGGCTGTCGAGCAAGGTATTCACATGCCCGGCGTCGCGCAGCGGTTGCAGCGATCCGGCCTCCATGAAGAACGGATCGGCCAGCCGGCGCTCGGTGTACTCCGCCTGCATTTCCGCCTGTATCGGATCCACATCCCAGTCCCTCACCGGGTAGGGGTAATGGCTTTGGCTGATCAGCAGCAGACGCTGCTCCACCCGCGCGTTCTGCTCCGGCAGGGTCACGGTGCTGTGCAGGCGCAGCGCTTCGGGCATGCCGGAGGGCCAGCGGGCGACCATGCGCGCCTGGCCGGTGACGCCGTCGCCGTCCAGGGTGAGGGCGATCAATACCCGGTCGCCGTCCCGGTCCAGCACCTCGTAGTCGGCGGCGACGCTGGGCAGGCCCCACAGCGCGGCGTCCGCGTGCCAGGTGTCGCCGGGGCGCGGGTCACGGGGCAGGGGGACCGCCGTGGCGGTGGCCTGATCCAGCAGTTGCTGCACCTTGTCGCCGAAGCGCTCCACCAGCGTCTCGTAGAGCGCTTGGTCGGCGATCCGGGTGTCGGTGATTTCAACGTCCTCGATGCGGCTCAGGGTGCCGGTGGAGAGAAATTTCATCAGCGGTTCGGCGCGCTCGCCAAGCCGGTCCAGGTCGCGGGTATCCAGCTCGCCGCTGCCCAGGCGCAGCCAGGGCAGGGTGGTGCGGATCCAGCGGCCGTCGTCGGGCCCGTCCGCGATACGGTTGCGGACCAGGGCCTTGAGGTTCATGTCCTGGCTGTAGTCGTCGTCCAGAGGCGTCATGGTCTGATGGGCGACGAGCAGGAAATCGTCCTCGTAGTCGCTGTCGGGGGCCGGATTGTCCTGGCAGGCGGTGATCAGGAAAAGGCAGAAAAAAACCAACAAAAAACGCATAATGGCAAACTCCGTAACGCGCGGAATTGTAGCCAATATCGTCGCGGCAGGGTGGTCCGCGGGCCGGAAATGTGAATCAAGTTGTCCTAAATAATGCCCCTTCTCGAGACACAGCATGTTTGCTAACAGCCGGGCGGTGACCACTAACCAGGAAGGGGTGCACCCCGCTCTGGAAGCGACGGTGCGTCGCCACCTGGCGCACCCCTGGCGGGCGCCGCTTGGCGACCATGACCGCGAGGCGTTTGCCCGGGCGCAGGCCTGGGTGGGGACTTCCCGGCGGCCCCTGATTCTGGATTCGGGCTGCGGCACCGGCCGCTCGTCGATGCTGTTGGCGCGACGGCATCCGGAGGCGCTGGTGCTGGGGCTGGACCAATCGGCCCACCGCTTGGCGCGCGCGGAGCGCCGTTTCGATCCGCCTGATAATCTGCTGCTGGTGCGCACCGACTGCGCCGGCTTCTGGCGCTTGGCGGAGGCGGCCGGCTGGCGGCCCTGGCGGCATTACCTCCTATACCCGAACCCCTGGCCGAAGAGCGCCCACTTGAAACGCCGCTGGCACGGTCACCCGGTGTTTCCGCATTTGTTGGCGTTGGGCGGTACCCTGGTGCTGCGCACTAACTGGGAGTTGTACGCCCGGGAGATGGCCGAGGCGCTGGCGTTCGCGGGCCTTTCGGCGTCGGTGAGCGCACTGGTGCCCGAGGGCGAGCCGCTCACCGACTTCGAGGATAAGTATCGGCATAGCGGTCATCGGCTTTGGGAGCTGACGACCGAAGGCTGAAAGCCGCCGCGCTCAGAGACGCAGTTCGCGCAGCTCCCGGTTGGCGCGGCCCCGTTCCCAGACGTGGGCGAACTCATCGGCCCGGCGTGGGCCCAGGGGCAGGGCGTGGGCGCATAGAGTCAGCCGCTCCGGGCGGGGCCAGCCGTGGGCCTCGAACAGGCCGGTGCGGTCGGCGACCGCGAAGCACAGGCGCGGGTCCGCATCGTCCGCTTGTGTCTGGCGCAACTGAAGCCGTGACGGCAGGCGGCGGCCCAGGTGGATCAGGCCGTGGCCGGTCTTCACCGCATGCCCGGCGTCGTCGAACAGCACGCGCAGATCGGCGCGCGGCGATGACAGAGCCAGGCTTTTGAGGGCGTCCAGGACGTCGCCGTCGTTGCTGAGGGGGTCCAGCTGAGGCACGCGCAGCCACAGGCGCCGCCCGCCGGCGCGGATCAACGCCGCCAGGGCCGCCGTCGCCGAAGATGGATGGAGAAGGGTGCTGTCTTCGCCGATCCGGAGGTCCATGGCAGCGCCGCTTCAGGTGAGCAGCTTGAACATCTGTCGGTGCGGGATGTGGGCGTCCATGAAGATCCCGCCGGAGGCGGAGAACCCGGCGCCCTCGTAGAAGCTGGTGGCGTGGGTCTGGGCGTAGAGGAAGATTTCACGCATGCCGGCGGCGCGGGCGGCTTCCTCGGCGGCCACCAGCAGGGCGCGGCCGATGCCGCTGTTACGGCGGGTTTCCAGTACGCACAGGCGGCTGATCTGGCCGCTGCCCAGCAACCGGATGCAGCCGATCGGCTGCTGGTCGTCGTCGAGGGCCAGAAAATGACGAGAGGCCGGGTCGGCGCCGTCCCATTCCAGTTCTTCGGGGACGCCCTGTTCGCCGATAAAGATGCGCTCGCGCAGGGCGCTGAGCTCGGCGCGGTGTTCGTCCCAGGAGGTTTCGATAATGCTAAAGGCCATGGCGTTCTCGTTAAAGCTCGGCAAAGTAGCCCTGGTCTATCCAGTGGTTAAGCAGGTCGCGGCTGTCGGCGTTGAGCACCTCAGCCAGCTCGTCGTGTCGATAGCGGCGCTGGCGTGCAAGCAGCCGCGCCAGCGGCTTCTTGCCCTGATTGAGAGGCCAGGGTTCCCCGTTGAGCCAGGCGGTGTCGCCGTGGCAGAGAAGCCGCGCGCCGCCATGCCGGATCAGGGCCGTGGCGGGGTCGGCGGCGCGAATGTGCGCCGGGTCGATCAGAAAATCAAGTCCTGTCTGCCGTGGCGTGCTCAGCCAGCGGGCCAGGGCGCGCCCGGCGGCGCCGGGATCCAGCAGCCCGAAGGCGCGGTCGAGCATGGCGTCGCGGTCGGCGGCGCTCAGCTCGCCGGCGTCGTCCACCGGCGCCCGGCCCGGGTCGGTATACAGCTGCTCGTCGGTGTCGGCGAGGGTTTCGGCGACCATTTCCGCCAGCAGGTCCCGGTAGTCCGGGGCCCGGAACCCCACCGACCAGGTGATGCAGTCGCTGTCCAGCGCCACGCCGTGGTGGGCCATGCCGGGCGGCAGGTAGAGCACATCGCCGGGGCCGGCGGTGTGTTCCTGCTCCACGGGCATGTGGGCCAGCATTTTCAGGGGCACGTCGCCGCGCAGGCGGCTCTGTTCGTCGCACTGCGGGCCCAGCTGCCAGTGCCGCCGACCGGCGGCCTGGATCAGGAAGACGTCGTACTGGTCGAAATGGGGGCCGACGCTGCCGCCTTCGGCGGCGTAGCTGATCATGATGTCGTCCAGGCGCCAGCCGGGCACGAAGCCGAAATCATCCAGCAGCAGCGACACCTCAGTGAGGTAGTGGTCCACCGACTGCACCAGCAGCGTCCAGTCCCGGTCGCCCAGTTCGGCGAAGCGCTGCTCGTCCAGCGGGCCCTGTTCCAGGTGCCAGGGGCCGTTGCCGGCGCCACGGATCAGCCGGGACTCCACCTCCTGCTCCAGCGCCAGCCCGGCCAGGGTATCGGCGTCCGGGTGGTCCAGGCCGCCGGCGGCGCCGGGCATGAACAGGGGCGCCCGCTGCCAGTGGCGCGCCAGGAAGTCCCGGGGCGCCATCGGCAGGTTGAAGCGGGGCAGAGCGGTGGCGGCAGACATGGTATCCGGCGGCGGCGCGCTGGCGCCTACTGGACGCCGCGCGCCTGCTGGCCGGCGTTGCCCACGTAGGTGGCCGGGGTCAGCGCCTTGAGGCGCTCCTTGGCGTCCTCGGGGATCGCCAGGTCGTCGATGAAGGCGGCGAGCGCCTCCTGGGTGATCGCCTTGCCGCGGGTCAGCGCCTTGAGTTTTTCATAGGGTTTTTCGATGCCGTAGCGGCGCATTACGGTCTGGATCGGCTCGGCCAGGACTTCCCAGGCGGCGTCCAGGTCGTGGTCGAGCCGTTCGGCGTTGATTTCCAGCTTGCCGATGCCTTTCAGGGCGGCTTCGTAGGCGATCAGGCTGTGCGCCAGGCCCACGCCCATGTTGCGCAGCACGGTGGAATCGGTGAGGTCACGCTGCCAGCGGGAGATCGGCAGCTTGCCGGCCAGGTGGTCCATGATCGCGTTGGCGATGCCCAAGTTACCCTCGGAGTTCTCGAAGTCGATGGGATTGACCTTGTGCGGCATGGTGGAGGAGCCCACTTCGCCCTCCACGGCGCGCTGCTTGAAATAGCCCAGGGAGATGTAGCCCCACAGGTCCCGGTCGAAATCCAGCAGGATGGTGTTGAAACGCATCAGGGCGTGGAAGTATTCGGCGATCCAGTCGTGCGGCTCGATCTGGGTGGTGAAGGGGTTGAAGCTCAGCCCCAGGCCTTCCACGAAGCGGCGGGCGAACGCCGGCCAGTCCACCTCCGGGTAGGCGGCCAGGTGGGCGTTGTAGTTGCCCACCGCGCCGTTGATCTTGCCGAGGATCTCCACCGCCGCGAACTGGTCGCGCTGGCGTTTCAGGCGCGCCACCACGTTGGCCATTTCCTTGCCCACGGTGGTGGGCGAGGCGGACTGGCCGTGGGTGCGCGACAGCATGGGGGTGTCGGCCAGGCCGTGGGCCAGCTTGCGGATGCCGCCGATCACCTGGTCCAGTGTGGGCAGCAGCTGCTCGCGGGCTTCGCGCATCATCAGCGCGTAGGACAGGTTGTTGATGTCCTCGCTGGTGCAGGCGAAGTGCACGAATTCGCTCATGGCGTCCAGCTCTTCGTGCTCGGCCATGCGCTCCTTGATGAAGTATTCCACCGCCTTGACGTCGTGGTTGGTGGTGGCTTCGATTTCCTTGATCCGCTCGGCGTCCTTCTCTTCGAAGTCGCGGGTCACGCCGCGCAGGTGCCAGGCGGCCTTGCCGCTCATCAGCGGCACTTCCGGGATCGCCTTGTCATGGGCCAGTTGTTCCAGCCAGCTCACTTCCACATGGACCCGATAGCGAATCAGGCCGTATTCGCTGGTGATCGCGCGGAGGGATTCACACTTGCCGGCGTAGCGGCCGTCCACCGGGGAAATGGCGGTAAGGGAAGTAAAGCTGGACATGGGGCAACTCCTGAAGGGAATCCGATAGCGGCGCAATCATACAGCAAAATGGCGCCGCTCGCGTAGCGCCGGCGCGCGCCGGGAAGGCGCCCGGGAAAGACGCGGATTTTATTTAAAGTCGATTGTCAGGTTATGGCTATAACTCACTGAATTTTATTCTTTCCAGGATTTCCAGTTGCTGCTTGCGTTGGAACAGCAAGCGCCAGCGGCGGCCGCCCAGCTGGTGCCACAGGAAGGCGGCCCGCACGCCGGCCAGGAACAGGGCGCGAATGCGGGCGGCGTTGTCCTCGTCCTGCAGGCGCGCCGGCTCGCCCTGCACGCGGATGCGAAACCGGAAGGTGCCCAGGGTATCCAGGTAGATGCCCGCCAGGCGATGACAAAAAGTGACATTGGTGGTGCCGCCCTGGAAATGCTGGCGCTGGCCCTCCAGGGCGATCAGCCGGTGGCGCAGGATACTGATCACGTCGCTGTTCTTGCGCAGCTTGGAGGACAAATGCAGCAACGCCAGCGAGTAGCTGAGCGGCCGCGCCGCCTGGCGGGTCTGCTCCCGGTTGAGGCTCTGGCGCAGCAGGCGCAGGCCGTTCCGGAACAGGGCGGGGCGCGGGTAGATGGTGTCGAAGTCGGTGGCCTCCATGGTCATCACCCCGTCGAGCAGGGCCTCCATGGCGGCGTGGTCGCAGTCGCCGCTGGTGGCGATCTGGTCGGCCAGGGTGGCGGCCTCGAACACCGCGGCCAGAGCCAGGGCTTGTTGCTGCTGCGAATTCATCGCGTCTCCTCGATGACGGCGCCGCCCAGACAGGCGTCGGCGTCGTAGAACACCACGGACTGGCCCGGCGTGACGGCCCGCTGGGGCTGGTCGAACACCACCCGCACGCGGCCCGCGCCGGCGTCTTTCACCCGGCAGGCCTGGTCCGGCTGCCGGTAGCGGGTCTTGGCGGTGAGCCGGGCGGGCAGCGCCGGTGGCGCGCCGGCGATCCAGTCCACCGGCCCGCTGGTCAGCTCGTCGCGGTAGAGCAGCGGGTGGTCCTGGCCCTGCACGGCGATCAGCACGTTGCGGTCCAGGTCCTTGCCGGTCACGTACCAGGGCGCGTCGCCGGCGTCGGCCAGGCCGCCGATGCCGAGGCCCTGGCGCTGGCCCAGGGTGTAGTACATCAGGCCATCGTGGCGGCCGATGCGGTGGCCGGCGTCGTCCTCGATGTCGCCGGGCTGGGCGGGCAGGTAGGTTTCCAGGAAATCCTTGAAGCGCCGCTCGCCGATAAAGCAGATGCCGGTGGAGTCTTTCTTTTTATGGTTGGCGAAGCCGCGCTCGCCGGCCAGACGGCGCACTTCCGGCTTCTCCAGGTCGCCGAGCGGAAACAGGGTGCGGGCGAACTTGTCGCCGCCGACGGCGTGCAGAAAGTAGGTCTGGTCCTTGTTGTCGTCCACCGCGCGCAGCAGCCGGGCGTGCTCGCCGGCGTGATCGACCCGGGCGTAGTGGCCGGTGGCGATGTAGTCCGCGCCCAGGGTCAGGGCGTGGTCCAGGAAGGCGCGGAACTTGATTTCCTTATTGCAGAGGATGTCCGGGTTGGGGGTGCGCCCGGCGCGGTATTCGGCCAGGAAGTGCTCGAACACCCGGTCCCAGTACTCGGCGGCGAAATTGGCGGTGTGCAGCTCGATACCCAGCACCCCGGCCACCTGCATGGCGTCGAGCAGGTCGTCCCGGGCGGTGCAGTACTCGGTGCCGTCGTCCTCGTCCCAGTTCTTCATGAACAGGCCTTCCACCTGATAGCCGGCGTCCAGCAGGCGGGCGGCGGCCACGGAGGAATCGACACCGCCGGACATGCCGACGATGACGCGGGTGTTTTCGGGCGCTTGTGCGTTCATGGGGCTCTCTATATGGGCGCTTTAACGCGAATCAACCGCGCTGCAGCGGCCAGGGGTGCTGATAAATGGCGTCCAGCGGCAGGCGCCGGCCGCTTTGATAGTCTTCCACGCAGCGCGCCACCAGCGGGCTGCGGTGCTCGGCGCGGCGCTGCGCCAGCTCTTCGGGGGTCAGCCAGAGCGCTTCCAGAATGCCGGTGTCCAGTTTCTGGTGCGGGTCGTGCCCCCGGGGCTCGGCGATGAAACAGGTGCGGTAGTATACCCCGGCGCCTTTATAAGGCTGAAAAATGTACCAGCCGAGCAGACCGGTGATCTCCACCCGCCAGGCGGTTTCCTCCAGGGTTTCCCGGTAGGCGGCCTGCATCAGGTCCTCGCCGAATTCGGCGTGGCCGGCGGGCTGGTTGATCACCGCTTCGCCGTTCTGGGTTTCGCGCACGAACAACAGGCGGCCTTCATGTTCCACCACGGTGGCGACTGTAATATGCGCTTGGAAGCTGTTCATCCGGTTCCTGATCCGTCTGTGGTTTGCTGCGGGCGCCGATGGTAGCGCACCCGGGCGCGCCGCGACAGCCGCGGGCGGTGCCTCAGCCACGAGGCCCGCGCGTACTCCGGGCCGAAGCCCGGCGCCGGCCTTTGCGCGCGGCCGGGCGGGGCGGCTTTTTGGGGGCGTGGATTTGCAGTTCACGCCATTCGCCGGGGGCCAGGCCGCTCAGGTCCCAGTCACCGATGCGCCAGCGTACCAGCCGCAGGGTGGGGTGGCCGATGGCGGCGGTCATGCGCCGGACCTGGCGGTTGCGACCTTCGTCTAGGGTGAGTTCCAGCCACTGGTCGGCTACCGTGAGCCGCGTGCGCACCGGCGGGTGCCGTGGCCACAGGGCCGGCGGCGGCACCGCTTCCACCGGTGCCGGACGGCAGGGGCCGTCCTTCAGGGTGATGCCCTGACGCAGGCGCTGGAGGGCGTCTTCCGACGGCTCCCCCTCCACCTGCACCAGGTAGGTCTTGGCCTGGTGGAAGCGGGGGCTGGCGATGTGCGCCTGCAGGGCGCCGTCATCGGTCAGTAACAGCAGGCCCTCAGAGTCCCAGTCCAGCCGGCCGGCGGGGTAGACCCCCGGCACCGGAATGAAATCCTTCAGCGTGCGCCGTCCCCGTGGATCGGTGAACTGGGAGAGCACCTGAAAGGGTTTGTTAAACAAAATCAGTCTGGCCATGTCAAAAAACGCCTTAGTAGGCCCGTCAAGGCCAAGCAAGAATAACGGCTGAGTGCTATACTCGCCAGGCAACCGAATCCGACGGTTTTTTTCAGAGGGAGTAGTGTAGATGGGATACCAAAAGATCACGGTTCCGGCGGACGGTGACAAAATCACCGTTAATGCGGACCTATCCCTGAATGTCCCCAACCACCCGGTTATTCCGTACATTGAAGGGGACGGCATCGGCGTCGATATCACGCCGGTGATGATGAAAGTGGTTACCGCCGCTGTAGAAAAAGCCTACGGCACCAAACGTGGCATCACCTGGATGGAAGTCTACGCCGGTGAAAAAGCCACCAAGGTTTACGGCCCGGACACCTGGATGCCGGAAGAAACCCTGGAGGCCCTGCGGGAATACACCGTGGGCATCAAGGGCCCGCTGACCACCCCGGTGAGCGGCGGCATCCGGTCGTTGAACGTGGCCCTGCGCCAGGAGCTGGACCTGTACACCTGCATGCGTCCGGTGCGCTGGTTCGAGGGCGTGCCCAGCCCGGTACGTCACCCGGAGCTCACCGACATGGTGATCTTCCGCGAGAACTCCGAGGACATTTACGCCGGCATCGAGTGGGCGGCCGACAGCCCCGAAGCCACCAAGCTGATCCGCTTCCTGCGCGAGGAGATGGGTGTCACCCAGATCCGCTTCCCGGAAGGCTGCGGCATCGGCATCAAGCCGGTTTCCCGCGAGGGCAGCCAGCGCCTGGTGCGCAAGGCGATCCAGTTCGCCATCGACAATGACAAGGATTCGGTCACCCTGGTGCACAAAGGCAACATCATGAAGTACACCGAGGGTTCGTTTAAGAACTGGGGTTATGAGCTGGCGGTGGAGCGCTACGGCGCCGAGCCCCTGGACGGCGGCCCCTGGCACGTGATGAAGAACCCGCGTACCGGCAAGGACATCGTCATCAAGGACGTGATCGCCGACGCCTTCCTGCAGCAGATTCTGATGCGTCCCGCGGATTACAGCGTGATCGCCACTCTGAACCTGAACGGCGACTACATTTCCGACGCCCTGGCGGCGGAAGTGGGCGGCATCGGCATCGCGCCGGGCGCCAACATCGGCGGCTCGGTGGCCCTGTTCGAGGCCACCCACGGCACCGCGCCGAAGTACGCCGGCCAGGACAAGGTGAACCCGGGCTCGCTGATTCTCTCCGCGGAGATGATGCTGCGTCACATGGGCTGGAACGATGCCGCCGATCTGGTGATCACCGGCATGGAAGGCGCGATCGCCGCGAAGACCGTGACCTACGACTTCGAGCGTTTGATGCCCGACGCGACCCTGCTCAAGTGTTCTCAGTTCGGCGACGCCGTGATCGAGCACATGGGGGTCTGATCGGCCCCGGCCTTCGCGCGGTCCCGGCGTCAGCCGGAGACGGCGCTGTTTTCCCGGTCCCGTCGTCGTGGTTTCTGGCGGCGGGAAGTCGGGGACTCTCCGTCCTTGCCGTCTTTCCCGTTTTTGACCTCACCCGGTTTAAGATTGACCGCGTGGTAGCCTTTGCTGGCCTCGCGCAGCTCGTACTCCACGTTCTGGCCCGCGTACAGGGTTTTGTACCCTTCCTCCTGAATGTAGGAGTAATGCACGAAAAGGTCGTCACCGCCTTCATCGGGCCGCACGAAGCCGTAGCCCTTGGCGTTGTTAAACCATTTCACTGTTCCCGTTGCCATGGTCCTTCCCTCTGGCCGCTGGCTGTGATTGTTCTTATTTATCGCGGCTGCGATAGAATAGGCTGGTTTTTGATCAACTGTTCCCTAAGGCCGCGAGGGTGTCAACCCCCGGTGGGGATTGAAAAATACCCGGACACCCCTCATTTGTTCATTGCCCGCTGACGCCGGTGGGTATACAACCGTTAGAGATGGTTATGAAGAGGCAGCAACACCCGATATTTGTTCACATGAGCGACAGGCGCTCTACCGGCCACATCTGGGGCCCGGCGTCGGACCCTGGCAAGCCGGATGAGCCCGATCGTCATGGCGAGGCCACCGTTGAGGAAGCCAAGCCTCGACTCAAGCGCCCGCCGATGTACAAAGTATTGATGTTGAACGACGACTACACCCCCATGGATTTCGTCGTCGAGGTGCTGGAAACCTTCTTTCGCATGGACCGCGAGCAAGCCACCCGGGTTATGCTGACGGTGCATACCCGGGGGAAGGCGGTGTGCGGGGTGTTTCCCCAGGACATCGCCGAAACCAAGGCCGCGCAAGTGGTCGACTACGCCCGTGAAAATCAGCATCCGCTGATGTGCCAGGTCGAAAAGGCCTGATAGTCTCCGGCAACGGAGCGGGCATCAAGCAGTGAGGTAGCCTATGCTCAGCAAAGAACTGGAACTGACTCTCAACGAGGCTTTCCACCACGCACGCAGCCACCGGCATGAATTCATGACCGTGGAACACCTGTTGCTGGCGCTGCTCGATAACGAGGCGGCGGTGGAAGTGTTGCGCGCCTGCGGCGCCGATATGGAAGAGCTGCGCGAGGCCCTGACTCAGTTCATCGACGATTCCACCCCGTTACTGCCGGAAGACGGCGAACGCGACACGCAGCCCACCCTGGGTTTCCAGCGGGTGCTGCAGCGCGCCGTATTCAGCGTGCAGTCCTCGGGCAATAAGGAAGTCACCGGCGCCAACGTGCTGGTGGCGATCTTCAACGAACAGGAGAGCCAGGCGGTTTACCTGCTCAACAGCCAGGACGTGCACCGTCTGGACGTGGTCAATTTCATCGCCCACGGCATTTCCCAGGTGGAGGACAACGACCCGGCCGCCGAACAGCGCGAGGAAATGGACGGCGGCGCCGAAGGCGCACCGGCCAGCGCGCTGGAATCCTACGCCAGCAACCTCAACGAGCTGGCCCGCGCGGACCGTATCGACCCGCTGGTGGGCCGCGCGTTCGAGATCGAGCGCGCCGCGCAGATCCTCTGCCGCCGCCGCAAGAACAACCCCTTGCTGGTGGGCGAGCCGGGTGTCGGCAAGACCGCCATCGCCGAGGGGCTGGCGCGGATGATCGTGGAAGAGAGGGTGCCCGAGCCGCTGCTCGACGCCACCGTCTACTCCCTGGATCTGGGCGCGCTGCTGGCGGGCACCAAGTACCGGGGTGATTTCGAGAAGCGCCTGAAGAACCTGCTCTCGGAACTGCGCAAGCAGGACAACGCCATTCTGTTCATCGATGAGATCCACACCATCATCGGTGCCGGCGCGGCGTCCGGCGGCGTCATGGACGCCTCCAACCTGCTCAAGCCGATGCTGGCCTCCGGCGAGCTCAAGTGCATGGGTTCCACCACCTTCACCGAGTACCGCACCATCTTCGAGAAGGACCGGGCGCTGTCCCGCCGCTTCCAGAAGATCGACGTGGTGGAACCCTCGGTGGAAGACACGGTGGGCATCCTCAAGGGGCTCAAGAGCCGTTTCGAGGCGCACCACAACGTGGTCTACACCGACGCGGCCCTGAAGACGGCGGCGGAGCTGAGCGCGCGTTACATCAACGACCGCTTCCTGCCGGACAAGGCCATCGACGTGATCGACGAGGTCGGCGCCTGGCAGCGTCTGCGCCCGGAAGGCGAGCGCAAGGAAACCATCGATCAGGCGGACGTGGAAGCCATCGTGGCGAAAATCGCCCGGATTCCGCCCAAGCAGGTGTCCTCTTCCGATAAGGAAGTGCTGCAGAACCTGGAGCGGGATCTGAAGATGACCGTGTTCGGCCAGGAGGACGCCATCGACACCATTTCGGCGGCGATCAAACTGTCCCGTGCCGGTCTCAAGGCCGACCACAAACCGATCGGGTCCTTTATGTTCGCCGGCCCCACCGGGGTGGGCAAGACCGAGGTCAGCCGTCAGCTGGCCCGCGCCCTGGGCGTGGAGCTGGTGCGCTTCGACATGTCCGAGTACATGGAGCGGCACACCGTCAGCCGGCTGATCGGCGCGCCCCCGGGCTACGTGGGCTTCGACCAGGGCGGCCTGCTCACCGAGGCGGTCACCAAGACGCCGCACTGCGTGCTGCTGCTGGATGAGATCGAGAAGGCGCACCCGGAGGTGTTCAACATCCTGTTGCAGGTGATGGACAACGCCAGCCTCACCGACAACAACGGCCGCAAGGCGGACTTCCGCAATGTGATCGTGATCATGACCACCAACGCCGGCGCCGAGGTGCTCAACAAGCGCACCATCGGCTTCACCGAGCAGGACCAGTCCACGGACGGCATGGAAATGCTCAAGAAGGTGTTCTCGCCGGAGTTCCGCAACCGCCTGGACGGCATCATCCAGTTCAGCGCGCTCACCCCGGAAGTGATTCTGGGCGTGGTCGACAAGTTCCTGGTGGAGCTGCAGGCGCAACTGGACGAGAAAGCGGTGGTACTCGACGTGGACGACGGCGCGCGCCGCTGGCTGGCGGAGAAGGGCTACGACAAGGATATGGGGGCCCGGCCCATGGCCCGCTTGATCCAGGAGCAGATCAAGAAGCCCCTGGCGGAGAAGCTGCTGTTCGGCGAATTGGCGGACCGCGGCGGCCAGGTACGCATTACCGCCGGCGACGATGGACTGGTGCTGACGGTGGACGCGTCCGAAGCGGAGGCGACCTGCTGAGGTCGCCCCTGAACGTAAAAAACCCGGCTTCGGCCGGGTTTTTTTTGCGGGCGCGTCGCTGGCGCCGGCGGCGGATTATTTCATCCGGAACGTGATGCGGCCCTTGCTCAGGTCATAGGGCGACATCTCCACCTTGACCCGGTCACCGGTCAGGATGCGGATATAGAATTTGCGCATCTTCCCGGAAATATGGGCGGTGATAATGTGGTCATTGTCCAGCTTCACGCGGAACATGGTGTTCGGAAGGGTTTCCAGAACCACCCCTTCCAATTCAATCTGCTCTTCTTTCGCCATCCAGTAAAATTCCGATCTTCGGCTTCAGAGGGAGCGCAATTGTGCCGTAAATGGACTTATCGTGCAAAGGCTATTGACGGTTATCCACCGTCCGAGGTGTGCAGCCGCCAGCGTCCGTCACGCAGCAGCTCCAGCGGCTGGTACTGGCTCTTGTAGCTCATCTTCTGGCACTGGCGGATCCAGTAGCCGAGATAGAGATAGGGCAGCCCCAGACGGTGGCTGGCCCGAATCTGCCAGAGCAGGGCGTTGACACCCAGGCCGCGGGCTTCCTGGTCCGGGTCGAAAAAGGTGTAGACCGCCGACAGGCCGTCGTCCAGGTGGTCGGTGACCGCCACCGCCAGCAGCGTGTCGTCCGCGTCACGGAAACAGTGGAAGCGGGTGTCGGCCCAGTCGCAGGTGAGAAAGCCGGTGAACTGCTCCTCGGAGGGCGGGAACATGTCGCCGTCACCGTGGCGCTGGTCGATATAGCGGGCGTAGAGGCGGTAGATTTCCCGGGTGTAGCGCGCCGGTTCCTCGCTGACGGTAAGGTCGCTGTTGCGCTTGATCAGCCGGCGGTGGCGGCGGCGGGGCCGGAAATCCGCCACCCGTACCCGGGCCGGAATGCAGGCCTGGCAGCCCTCGCAGTGGGGCCGATAGAGATAGTCGCCGCTGCGGCGGAATCCGAGGCGCGACAATTCGCCGTAGAGCCTGGCATCCAGGGGCGTCTGCGGATCGACGAAAAGCGTGGCCGCCTGCCGGCCCTCCAGGTAACTGCAGGGGTGGGCGGGGGTGCGGAAAAAACGCAGTTCGGACAAATCGCTCATGGCGTCATTCTAGCCCAGCGGCGGCCTCCGGGAATACCGCTTCGGCGCTTTCCTCGCGGCCGCGCCTTGGCTAGTCTGTAGCCGGTTTGTATCCACATAATGACAATCAAAACAACGTCGGTGGCGGTTTAGGGGCTGTGTTGGCCTCCGCCGGGCACCGGCACGGGAGAGCCCATGAACAGCAACAACAACCCGCCGGCGCCGCTCTGGACGCCGGACGCCGACCGCGTGGCCAACAGCCGCCTGACCCACTACATGGACTGGCTGAAGGCCGAGAAAGGGCTGAGCTTCAGCGATTACCCGCAACTCTGGGACTGGTCGGTGGACCAGCTGGAGAGCTTCTACGCGTCGCTCTGGGAATACTTCGATATTCGCCATTCGCAGCCCTATACCCGGGTGCTGGACGGCCACGCCATGCCCGGCGCCAAATGGTTCGAGGGTGCCCGCCTGAATCTCGCCGAGCAGGTGTTCCGCTTTCATATCGGCGACCCGGGGCGCCCGGCCATTGAATCCCGTTCCGAGCTGCGCGGCCGCCAGACCCTCACCTGGGGCGAGCTGCACCGGCAGATCGCCGCCACCGCCGCCAGCCTGCGCGGCCTGGGCGTGGGCCCCGGCGACCGGGTGGTGGCCTACCTGCCCAATATTCCGGAAACGGTGGTGGCGTTCCTGGCCTGCGCCAGCATCGGCGCGGTCTGGTCCAGCTGTTCGCCGGACATGGGCACCCGCAGCGTGCTCGACCGCTTTCAGCAAATCGATCCGAAGGTGATGATCGCGGTGGACGGCTACCGCTACGGCGGCAAGGATTTCGACCGCCTGGATGTGGTCGCCGGCTTGCGCGACGACCTGCCCACCCTGGAGCACCTGGTGCTGCTGCCGTACCTGGATAACGGCGCGGCATTGCCGGGTGCCCGTTCCTGGGCCTCGATGATCCAGCGCGACGCGCCCATGGCGTTCGAGCAGCTGCCGTTCGATCACCCGATCTGGGTGGTCTACTCCTCCGGCACCACAGGCATGCCCAAGCCGATCGTGCACGGCCACGGCGGCGCCCTGATCAACGGGCTGCTCAATCATGCCCTGCATCTGGACCTGGGCCCGGACGATCGCTTCATGTGGTTCACCACCACCGGCTGGATCATGTGGAATTCGCAGATGTCCGGGCTGCTCACCGGCGCCACCATCTGTCTGTACGACGGCAACCCGGGCTATCCGGACCTGGGCACCCTGTGGCGTTTCGCCGAGGAGACCGGCATCACCGTGTTCGGCGCCGGCGCCGCCTATTTCCTGAACTGCAAGAAGGCGGAGATCGAACCGTCGCAATGGGTGGACACCGGACGCATCCGCACCGTGGGTTCCACCGGGTCACCGCTGCCGGAGGAGGGCTACCGCTGGATCATGGATCAGCTCGGCGATGTGCTGATCGCCGCCATCAGCGGCGGCACCGATGTGGCCGCCTCCTACGTGGGCGCCTGTCCGATCCAGCCGGTGTACGCCGGTGAAATGCAGTGCCGCTATCTGGGCACGGCGGTCTACGCCATGGACGACGACGGCCGCATTCTCGACGACGAAGTGGGCGAGCTGGTGGTCACCAAACCGATGCCCTCCATGCCGCTGTATTTCTGGAACGACGAGGGCGGCCACCGCTACCACGACAGCTACTTCGACGTGTTCCCCGGCATCTGGCGCCACGGCGACTGGATCCGCATCACGCCACGCGGCGGGGCGGTGATCTACGGCCGTTCCGACACCACCATCAACCGCCACGGCATTCGCATGGGCACCAGCGAGATCTACCGCGTGGTGGAGGAACTGCCGGAGGTGCTCGACAGCCTGGTGGTCGACCTGGAATACCTGGGGCGGGAGTCGTTCATGCCGCTGTTCGTGGTGCTGCGTGAGGGCGTGTCCCTGGACGAGGACCTGAAAGGGCGGATCAAGGCCGGCATTCGCGAGAATCTCTCCGCGCGCCATGTGCCCAACGACATCGTCGCCGTGCCGGACGTGCCACGCACCCTGACCGGCAAGAAAATGGAGCTGCCGATCAAGAAGCTGCTGCTCGGCCAGAGCCTGGAGAAAGTCGCCAACCCGGACGCCATGGCCAACCCGGAGAGTATCCGGACCTACCAGGATTACGCGGAGCAGCGCGGCACCGCCGGGTAACCGGTTCAGGGCGTGGCGTCGTTCCAGCGGATCGGCGCCTTCGGCCAGGGCAGGGGAGTGGTGTCGGTGATCAGGGCGTCCAGTTGCCGCTGGAAATCCACCCGCGGCATCAGGAAGGCGCCCAGGCGCATCAGATGGTCGCTCTCCACCTGGGCGTCCAGCAGGCGGATGCCGAGCCGTGGCGCCAGCCGCCACAGCAGCGCCAGCACGCTTTTCGAACCGTTGGTGCGGGTCGAGAACATGGATTCGCCGAACAGCACGCCGCCCAGCTGCACGCCGTACAGCCCGCCGGCCAGCTCGCCGTCCTCGAACACGGTGACGCAGTGGGCGTGGCCGAGTGCGTGCAGCCGCAGGTAGGCGGCGCGCATTTCTGGTGTGATCCAGGTGCCGCCGTCGTCATCGCGGGGCGCCGCGCAGACGTCGATCACCCGCTCGAAATCACGGTCCAGGTAGAAGGTCAGGTCGGCATTGCGAAGGTGCCGGCCGAGCCGGCGGCTGATATGAAAATCCCCGGGGCGAAAAACGCACCGGGGATTGGGGGTCCACCACAGGACCGGCTGGCTGGGGTCGTACCAGGGGAAGATACCCCTGGTGTAGGCGCTGATCAGCGTGTCCGGCGCCAGATCATTGCCGGCGGCGAGCAGGCCGTTGGGATCGTCCAGGGCCTCCTCGAGCGGCGGGAAGTCACTTCCCGGCGGCAGCCAGGGAATCACTCTCCGGTCACTCTTCCAGGCTTTCCAGATACTTCTCCGCGTCCAGGGCCGACATGCAGCCGGCACCCGCGGAGGTGACCGCCTGACGGTAGACGTGGTCGGCCACGTCGCCGGCGGCGAACACACCGGGCACGCTGGTGGCGGTGGCGTTGCCTTCCAGGCCGCTCTTGATCTTGATGTAGCCGTTGTTCATGTCCAGCTGGCCCTGGAAGATGTCCGTGTTGGGCTTATGGCCGATGGCGATGAACACGCCCTGCAGCTCCACGTTCTCGGTGGTGTCGTCCTTGGTGGACTTGACCCGCATGCCGGTGACGCCGGAGTCGTCGCCCAGCACTTCGTCCAGGGTGTGGTCCCACATCACCTTGATGTTGTCCTTGGCGAGCAGCTTGTCCTGCAAAATCTTCTCGGCGCGCAGCTTGTCGCGGCGGTGCACCAGCACCACTTCCTCAGCGATGTTGGACAGATACAGCGCTTCTTCCACGGCGGTGTTGCCGCCGCCGATCACCGCCACTTTCTGGCCGCGATAGAAAAAGCCGTCGCAGGTGGCGCAGGCGGACACGCCCTTGCCCATGAACGCCTGCTCGGACTCCAGCCCCAGATACATGGCGGAAGCGCCGGTGGCGATGATAAGCGCGTCACAGGTGTAGGTGCCGGAGTCGCCTTCCAGCACGAAGGGGCGGTCCTTGATGTTTACGGTGTGGATGTGGTCGTAGACAATCTCGGTCTCGAACCGCTCGGCGTGCTGCTGCATTCGCACCATCAGGTCCGGACCCTGGAGACCCTCCACGTCACCGGGCCAGTTATCCACCTCGGTGGTGGTGGTGAGCTGGCCGCCAGGCTCGATGCCGGTGATCACCACGGGTTTCAGGTTGGCGCGGGCGGCGTACACCGCCGCGGTGTAGCCCGCCGGGCCGGAACCCAGGATGATCAGTCGATGGTGCTGCGCGTCGCTCATTGATTCCTCCACCACGAATTCAGAATTGTTGCCGCGGGCCGCGTGACCCGTCCGGCTGATTGGGCAATAGTTGTGGCATGCACGCCACCTTTCAAGGCGCAAGCAAACTACAATAAATCCTATCGGCCGTGAAGGGCGTACACTCTATGACTTCGATAGGGAACGCCAAGGCCGGACCGCGGGCCGCGCGAAGCGTGGCGCCGCCGCTGGTTCATGGCGCCCGGATTGACTACAATCCTTGTAATTTCAGCTCTTTAGGAAGGATTCCTAAGAAATGGGTTTGACCAACGTAAGAGGCCTCGAGTGACCAAGGCAGCCGCCGGCGCGAAACCGTCCGGGTTTTCCCGCCATCTCAAGAAAGGCCTGATGGAAGGCATGGTGATCGCCCTGATCGCCCTGTCGCTGTATCTGCTGCTGGCTCTGATCACCTACGACAGCGGTGATCCGGGCTGGTCCTACGTGGGCGACGCCGGCCAGGTGAGCAACGCCGGCGGACGCGCCGGCGCCTTCTGCGCCGATCTGCTGCTCGGTCTGTTCGGCTACATGGCCTACGTATTCCCGGTGCTGGTGGCGTTCTGGGCCTTCAAGGTGCTGCGCGAGCGCCACGCCGGGCTGGCCGGCAGCTGGCCGCTGTTCAGCCTGCGGCTGGTGGGCTTCGTGCTGACCATGATGAGCGGCACCGCGCTGGCCTACATGCATTTCTCCGGCGCCGGCCTGTCGCTGCCCGAGGACGCCGGCGGCATCCTCGGCCAGGTGGTCGGTCAGGCGTCGCTGGCGGCGTTCAACGCCCTGGGCGGCACCCTGGTGATGGTGGCGCTGTTCCTGATCGGCGTCACCGTGTTCACCGACCTGTCCTGGATCGTCCTCGCCGAACGCCTGGGCGCGCTGGTGCTGGGCATCGGCCAGAAAGTGCCGGCCTGGTTCGCCCAGCGCCGCGAGCAGCGCGCCGAGCGCCAGGCCGCCCGCGAGGCGCGCCACAAGCGCGCCCAGGTGGTCACCGAAGCGAAGAAGAAACAGGAAAACCGCACCCCGCCCAAGATCGCCCAGCCCGCCAAGCCGGTGGAAAAGAGCGAGCGCGTCCAGAAAGAGAAGCAGCGCGCCCTGTTCACCGCCCAGGTGAGCGGCGATCTGCCGCCGCTGGAGCTGCTCGACGCGGTGGACGACCACAGCAAGGGCGGTTACTCCGAGGAAGCGCTGGACGCCATGTCCCGGCTGCTGGAGATCAAGCTCAAGGACTTCAACGTCGACGCCGAAGTGGTGGCGGTGCAGCCCGGCCCGGTGATCACCCGCTTCGAGATTCAGCCGGCGGCGGGCATCAAGGTGTCTAAGATCAGCAACCTGGCCAAGGACCTGGCCCGCTCCCTGGCGGTGATCAGTGTGCGGGTGGTGGAAGTGATCCCCGGCAAGACCACGGTGGGCATCGAGATTCCCAACGAGCAGCGCGAGATGATCCGCCTCACCGAGGTGGTCGGCTCGCGCATGTTCGACGACGCTGCTTCGCCGCTGACCCTGGCGCTGGGCAAGGACATTTCCGGCAACCCGGTGATGGCGGATCTCGGCAAGATGCCGCACCTGCTGGTGGCCGGTACCACCGGTTCCGGTAAATCCGTGGGCCTGAACGCGATGCTGCTGTCGCTGATGTTCAAGGCCAATCCGGAAGACGTGCGGATGATCCTGATCGACCCCAAGATGCTGGAACTGGCGGTCTACGACGGCATCCCCCATCTGCTCACGCCGGTGGTCACCGACATGAAGGAGGCGGCCAGCGCGCTGCGCTGGGGCGTGGGTGAAATGGAGCGCCGCTACCGGCTGATGGCCTCGGTGGGCGTGCGTAATATCGCCGGCTACAACCGCAAGCTGGCCGAGGCGGAGAAGAAGGGCGAGCCGCTCAAGGACCCGCTGTGGAAGCCCAACGACCCCATGGACCTGAACGAAGAGGCGCCGCTGGCGGTGAAGCTGCCGTACATCGTGATCGTGATCGACGAGTTCGCCGACATGATGATGATCGTCGGCAAGAAGGTGGAAGAGCTGATCGCCCGTATCGCCCAGAAGGCCCGGGCCGCCGGCATCCACCTGATTCTCGCCACCCAGCGCCCGTCGGTGGATGTGATCACCGGCCTGATCAAGGCCAACGTGCCGTCGCGGATCGGTTTCCAGGTGTCGTCCAAGATCGACTCGCGCACGGTGCTCGATCAGGGCGGGGCGGAGCAGCTGCTCGGCCACGGCGACATGCTTTATTTGCCCGCCGGCACCAGCATGCCGGAACGGGTGCACGGCGCCTTTGTCTCAGATGAAGAGGTGCACCGGGTTTGCGACGACTGGCGCAAGCGCGGCGAGCCGGATTATCTCGAGGAGATTCTCGAAGGGGGCTCGGATTTGTCGGCGCCCCTGCCGGGCATGGAAAGCGCCGACGGCGGCGAGGAAGACGACCCGCTCTACGACGAGGCGGTGGCCTATGTCACCCAGTCCCGCCGCGCCTCCATCTCTTCGGTGCAACGTAAACTCAAGATCGGCTACAACCGGGCGGCCCGCCTGGTGGAAGCCATGGAAATGGCCGGTGTGGTGTCCGAAGCCGGGCACAATGGCCAGCGCGAAGTGATCGCGCCGCCGCCGGTCTGACAAGGAACCCCTATGTACAAGCTTTTGATGTTGGTAACACTGCTGCCCTCCCTGGCCCTGGCGAACGCCGCCGAGGATCTGGTCGCCAAGCTGCAGGGGCTGGAGAGCCTGCGCGGCGGTTTCGAGCAGACCGTGCTGGACCAGGACGGGCGCCGCGCCCAGGAAGCCTCCGGCACCATGGAAGTGGCGCGCGGCAACCGTTTTTACTGGCACACCGAGCGGCCCTATGAGCAGCTGGCGGTGTCCGACGGCGAAACCGTCTGGGTCTACGACGCCGATCTTGAGCAGGTGGTGGTGCGGCCGCTCAACGAAAACCTCAGCGAGACCCCGGCGCTGCTGTTCGGCGGCGACCCGTCGGCGGTGGGCAAGGCGTTCCGCGTTGAAGAGCAGGACCGCAACGGCGACAACATCACCTACCGGCTGAAGCCGCGCGGCAGCGACCCGCTGTTTGAAACCCTGGACGTGACCTTCGATGGGCAGCGCCCGGTATCCATGCGCCTGGAAGACGCCCTGGGCCAGAAAACGGTGATCGATTTCCGCGATCTCACCCTCAACAAGGCGCCCGCCGCGGACCGCTTCGACTTCCAGCCGCCGGAAGGCACCGACATCATCAACCAGCAATGAACGATCTGTTCGAAACCGACAACCGCGCCGCCGCCCAGCCGCTGGCGGCGCGGTTGCGTCCCGCCGATCTGGACGAATACGTCGGCCAGAAACACCTGGTGGGCCCCGGCAAACCCCTGCGCCAGGCCAGCGAGCGCGGTCAACTGCACTCGATGATCCTGTGGGGCCCGCCGGGCACCGGCAAGACCACCCTGGCGTTGATTCTCGCCCGCTCCGTGGACGCCGAGTTCATCACGCTGTCGGCGGTGCTGTCCGGGGTCAAGGACATCCGCGCCGCCGTCGATCAGGCCAAGGCGCGGCTGGGGCAGGGCCGGCGCACGGTGCTGTTCGTCGACGAGGTGCACCGTTTCAACAAGGCCCAGCAGGACGCCTTCCTGCCGCACGTGGAGGAGGGCACGGTGATCTTCATCGGCGCCACCACGGAAAACCCCTCCTTCGAATTGAACAACGCGCTGCTGTCCCGGGCCCGGGTGTACCGGTTGCGCGGCCTGGAACGGGCCGACCTGGACGGCCTGCTCAACCGCGCCCTGGCGGAGCCGGAACTGGCGGACACGGTGATCGAGGACGACGCCCGCGACCTGCTGCTCGGCTACGCCGACGGTGACGCCCGCCGGCTGCTGAATATGCTGGAGATCGCCCTGGACCTCACCGACGGGGAGCAACCGCGCATCGATCGGCCGCTGATGGAAGAGGTGCTGCGCGACGCGGTGCGGCGCTTCGACAAGGGCGGCGACGTTTTCTACGACCAGATCAGCGCGCTGCACAAGGCGGTGCGCGGCTCCGACCCGGACGCCGCGCTGTACTGGTTCGCGCGCATGCTCGACGGCGGCTGCGACCCGCTCTACATCGCCCGGCGGGTGGTGCGCATGGCCAGCGAGGAGATCGGCAACGCCGACCCGCGCGCGCTCACCCTGTGTCTCAATGCCTGGGACGTTCAGGAGCGCCTCGGCAGCCCCGAAGGCGAGCTGGCGGTGGCCCAGGCGATCGCCTATGTGGCGGTGGCGCCGAAGAGCAACGCGGTCTACAACGCCTACAACGCGGCGCGCGCCCTGGTGGCCGCCAACCCCAGCAACGACGTGCCGCTGCACCTGCGTAACGCGCCCACCAAGCTGATGAAGAACGAAGGCTACGGCGCCGAATACCACTACGCCCACGATTTTCCCGACGCCTTCGTCGACGGCGAGAACTATTTTCCCGTGGAGCTGCGCGACACCCGCCTCTACGAGCCGGTGGAGCGGGGGCTGGAAATCCGCATCGCCGACAAGCTGCGCACCCTGCGCCGTAAAAACGCGGACAGCGACTGGAAGCGTTACGACGATTAAGGCAAGGCGCGCTCCCCACAAGCTTGCGGCTTTGGATTTTGCTAAACTTCGCGGCCCTGGCCACGGGCCAGCGAGACGAACGACGATTTATTCCCAAGGGGACCGACCATGCTTGATATCCGTGCGCTGCGCCAGGACGGCGACGCCATCCGTGAAGCGCTGAAAAAACGGGGCTATGACCTGGACCTGGCCGGCTTCGAAAGCCTCGACGCCCGGCGCAAAGAGGCGGACATGCGCTCCCAGGACCTTCAGGCGCAGCGCAAAAAAGCCTCCAAGGAAGTGGGCGAGCTGATCAAGTCCGGCATGGACGTGGACGCCGCCAAGGCCAAGGTGGCGGAAACCCTGAAAACCCTGGACGCGGAGCTGGACCAGGAAGTGGCCCGCGCCAAGGCGGTCCAGGAAGAGATTCGCGACTTTCTCATGGGCGTGCCCAACGTGCCGGTGGACGAAGTGCCCGCCGGCAACGACGAAGACGACAACGTGGAAGTGCGTCAGTGGGGCACCCCTACCGAGCTGTCGTTCACCGCCAAGGATCATGTGGATCTGGGCGAGGCGTTCAGCCAGGGCCATCTGGATTTCGAGCGCGCCAGCAAGCTGTCCGGCGCCCGTTTCGCGGTGATGAGCGGCCAGCTCGCGCGCCTGCACCGGGCGTTGATCGACTTCATGCTCGACACCCACGCCGTGGAGCACGGCTACCAGGAACTGTACGTGCCGTATCTGGTGGGCCCGGAGGCGCTGCGAGGCACCGGCCAGCTGCCCAAATTCGAGGAAGACCTGTTCAAGATGGAAGGCGAGCGGGAGCTCTATCTGATCCCCACCGCCGAGGTGCCGGTCACCAACCTGGCCGCCGATGAGATTCTCGAGGCGGACAGCATGCCGCGCCGTTATGTCTGCCACACGCCCTGTTTCCGGTCGGAAGCGGGCAGCCACGGCAAGGACACCCGCGGCATGATTCGCCAGCATCAATTCGAGAAAGTGGAGCTGGTGCAGCTGGTGCCCGCCGACCAGTCCGACCAGGCGCTGGAAGACCTCACCGGCCACGCCGAGGCGATTCTGAAGAAGCTGGGCCTGCCTTACCGGGTGGTGATCCTGTGCGGCGGCGACCTGGGCTTCTCCGCCGCCAAGACCTACGATATTGAAGTGTGGCTGCCCAGCCAGGGCCGCTACCGGGAAATCTCCTCGTGCTCCAGCTTCCGGGATTACCAGGCCCGCCGCATGCAGGCGCGCTGGCGCAACCCGGAGACCGGCAAGCCGGAATTGGTACATACCTTGAATGGTTCCGGTCTGGCCGTGGGCCGCACCCTGGTGGCGATCCTGGAGAACTACCAGAACGAGGACGGTTCGGTGACCGTTCCGGAGGCCCTGCGGCCCTACATGAGAGGCCTGGAACGGCTGAGCTGACGGCACGCCGGGAGGACGCAACGCCATGGATTTTCTGCCCCTGGGGCTCAAGCTCGCCGGCCACACCGTGGTTGTGGTGGGCGGCGGCGACACCGCGCTGCGCAAGGCGCGCTTGCTGCACCGCGCCGGGGCCCGCCTGCGTCTGGTGGCGCCGCAATGGCGCGCCGAACTGCAGGCCCTGGTGGAGCGGGAAGGGGCCGGCGGTGAGTGTCACCGCCGCGCCTTCCAGGACGACGACCTGGAAGGCGCCCGGCTGGTGGTGCTGGCCACCGACGACGGGGCGCTCAACGAGCGTGTCGCGGCCCTCTGCGCCGCCCGGGGCGTGCCGGTCAACGTGGTCGACCGGCCGGACATCAGCAGCTTCGTGTTCCCCGCGCTGATCGACCGCGATCCCTTGTTCATCACTATCAGTTCTTCCGGCGTGTCGCCGGTGCTGACCCGGCGGCTGCGGGCGCGGCTGGAAGCCTGGCTGCCCAGCCGTTGGGGGCGCCTGGCCGGCATTCTGGGCCGTTTCCGGGCGCCGCTGGCGCGGGCGCTGCCGGACCGCAAGGCCCGCGAAGCGTTCTGGGAACGGCAGCTGGACGGCCCGCTGGTGGAGCAGGTGCTCTCCGGGCATGAATCCGAAGCGGAGGCGGCGCTGCACGCCGCCGTGGCCCACGCCGACCAGGAGCGTCCGCCGCCGGTGGACGGTGAGGTCTATCTGGTGGGCGCCGGTCCCGGCGACCCGGACCTGCTCACCTTCCGTGGCCTGCATCTGCTGCGCAAGGCGGATACGGTGCTGTACGACCGGCTGGTGGCACCGGAGATTCTCGCCCTGGCCCGTGAGGACGCGGAGCTGATCTACGTGGGCAAGGCCCGCGACCGGCACACCTTGCCGCAGGACAACATCAACGATCTGCTGGTGCATTACGCCCGCGAGGGCAAGAAGGTGTGCCGGCTTAAAGGCGGGGACCCCTTTATTTTCGGCCGTGGCGGCGAGGAGCTGGAAGAGGTGGTGGCCGCCGGCATCCCGTTCCAGGTGGTGCCTGGCATCACCGCCGCCAGCGGCTGCGCCGCCTACGCCGGTATTCCGCTGACCCACCGGGACCACGCCCAGTCGGTGCGCTTCGTCACCGGTCACCGCAAGGACGGCAGCGTGGATCTGAACTGGGCCGGCCTGGTGGCGGAGCAGGAAACCCTGGTGTTCTACATGGGGCTGGTGGGGCTGCGCGAAATCTGCGCCCGGCTGATCGAGCACGGGCGTGCGGCGGACACGCCGGTGGCGCTGGTGTCACGCGGCACCACCGACGCCCAGGAAGTGATCACCGGCACCCTGGATGACCTGGCCGACCGCATCGAAGGCCGTGAAATCCACGCGCCCACCCTGATCATCGTCGGCAGCGTGGTCAGCCTGCACCCGCGCTACCGCTGGTTCGGCGCTGCTGATACCGGCGGCGCTTAGAGCCGGTCCCGGCGCCGCGCTTCCCACAGGGCGGCGGCCGCCTTTTCGCCTTCCTCCAGGCTGGCGACCTTTTCCAGCCCCCACAGCACCGCCGCCACGGTCTTGATCACCGCGGCCTCGCCGTAGGCATCGTCCGCCTGGCCGCGCCACAGCGCCTGCAGGGGCGCCACGGACACTTCGCCCGGCGGCGTCTGGCGACCCATGGCGGCGCTCAGCACGCCTTCCGCCGGCTCGCCGTGGCGCAGCCCGGTGAGGGCGGTGCGTGCGTCCGGGCGGATCTCCAGCTCGCCGCCTTCGCCCTTGAACAGCAGCAGGTTGCGGTCGCCGCAGGCGCTCGCCGCGCCCAGATGCAGCTCCAGATAGGCGGGGTGGAACACGCTCTGCATGCTCAGCGGCGCCGCCGCCGGGTTGAGGCTGCGCGCCAGCGTGTTGATCGGCGAGCGCAGGCCCAGTTGGAAGCGCATCATCAGCAGCTCCGGCAGGGCCGGGCAGAAGTGGCCCAGATCCAGATAGGTCAGGCCGTCGCTGTCCAGCTGCTCGCCGGCCTCGGCCACCGAGGCCGGCAACGCCAGGCCCAGCTCCGCCAGCATGTCGTCGCTGTAGCGGCGGTTGGGGGTATGCGCCGGGCCGCCGTGCATCAGAATGCGCAGACCGTTGTCGGCCAGCAGGCGGGCGGCCAGCAGGTACCAGGGGTGGTGTTTCTTCTTTCCCGCGTAGCTGGGCCAGTCCACGTCGACGGCGGGCAGGGCGGCGAGATGCTCCCGGCACACCGGCCGGCAGGCGTCCAGGAAGCCGGCCAGCTCCTCGGTGGTCTCCTCCTTGACGCGCAGCAGCATCAGGAAGGCGCCGACCTGGGCCGGTTCCGCCTCGCCGCGCAGGATCATCGCCATGGCGTCGGCGGCTTCTTCCCGGGTGAGGCTGCGCCGCGCCCGTTTGCCACGGCCCAGGGTGCGCACATAGGGCGCGAAAGGATGTTCGCTCATGAGCTCTCGGTGTCGTACCAGCCGGTGACCGGGCCCTGTTCGGCGATCAGGGCCACCAGCCGGTCGTAGTCAATGGTTTCCAGATCCGCCGGGCGTGCCGCCGGCGGGCCCTCGGCGAGCAGAAAGCCCGGCCCTTGCAGTGGAAAGTCGGCGGCCACCAGATGGCCCTGGTCGACGAACACGCACAGATCGCCGCTTTCGTAGACCGCCAGGCAGTCGCGGCCGGTTTCGCTGTCCAGGTCGTCAAAGCCGATCAGGTGCAACATTATAAGATGACCAGTTGCGCGGCGCTGTGCCGCAGCCGGTGAAGCGCGCTGTCGTCCAGGCCCTCGATGCCGTCCAGCCCGGCGGGCAGATCGTCGCGCCGGGCCACGCAGCGCACGCCGAAGCCGGTGAGCTCGGCGAGCAGGTCCCCATGGTCGGCGCGCCGCGCCAGCACTTTCAAGGGCGCCGCCTCGAACCAGACCAGGGTGGTGACGCCGAAGGCGGCCCCGGTGAGCGCCATGTCCACGCTTTCGCGCCAACCGCCGCCGCGGCCCGGCGCATGGCGTACCAGATAAAGCACTGAATCAGCCAAAATGCACCACCCGGTCGCTTTGTGTGAGGGCGTCCACCCAGTCGCCCAGCCCCACCAGCGTGAAGCCGTCCGCCAGGGTGCCGCTGACGTCGTTCAGACCGGCGCGGCGGGCCTCCTCGCTGTCACTGATACCGCGCTTGAGCGCGGCGCCCACGCACACCGACGCCGGCCAGCCGTGCTCGGCCACCAGCGTCTGCCAGCCGCGCTGGGCGTCACAGGCCAGATCGCCACGGCAGGCGAGCCGGTTGGCCAGATGGACACCGTCGCCGTAGAAGAAGATGCGATAGAGCTGGTGGGAGGAACGGGCCACCGCCTGGGCGGTGTGAAGGGCGGTGAGGGCGCCGGGCCGTTGCGGCCCGGCGGTCACGAGCAGACTGACTTTAATCATTCCCGCTGAGGGCGGTGAGAATATGCAGCAGGGACAGGAACAGGTTGTAGATCGACACGAACAGCGTAACGGTGGCCATGATGTAGTTGGTCTCGCCGCCGTGAATGATGGCGCTGGTCTGCCACAGAATCAGCAGGGACGAGAGCAGCACGAAGGCGGCGGACACGGCCAGTGACAGCGCCGGGATGTTGAAGAACACCGCCGCCAGGCCGGCCAGAAAGGCCACCAGAATGCCAACCATGATGAAGTTGGTCATGAAGCTGAAGTCCTTGCGGGTCACCAGCGCGATACCCGACATGGCCACGAAGATACTGGCGGTGCCGCCCAGGGCCAGGGACACGATTTCCATGCCGCCGTTGATCTGGGCGTACATGTTGATGATCGGTCCGGTGGTGAAACCCAGCCAGCCGGTCAGGCCGAACACGGCGAGAATGCCCCAGGAACTGTTGCGCAGCTTATTGGTGGCGAACAGCAGGCCGAAGTAGACGCCCAGTGTCACGAACACATTGACGTAGCCGATGCCCATTGCCATGGCGAACACCGCGGCGCCGGTGGCGACCATCAGGGAAAGCCCCAGCAGCATATAGGTGTTTTTCAGGACCTGAGCGGCGCGCTCGCCGGTGACCGCCGTCGCCGCGTGCTGACGGTGGGGGGCGGTGTACGGGTTCGGGTGGTTGCTCATACTCGGACTCATTGCTTGAGGGTGTTCCATGGATAATAGGGACACTCGCGCCAAAATCAAGATTTCCCTCTTGAATCACACGGTTATGGCAGCCTTATTGACCCGGGACCGTTGACTGCGAAAGCGTCTCAGGTATGATTGGCGCCCATCGGAGAGGTGGCAGAGTGGTCGAATGCAGCGGTCTTGAAAACCGCCGAGGATTTGCGTCCTCCGTGGGTTCGAATCCCACCCTCTCCGCCAGACGCGGACAAAAGCGCCCCAAGGGGCGCTTTTTTTATGTCCGCGTCTGGCGGAGAGGGTGGTTTCATTCGAACCCACCGGTTCGACCGAGCGGCGCAAAGCGCCGCGAAGGACCGCCGCCAAAGGCGGCGGCCCCGAAGGGGTGAGCCGGCGTAGCCGGCGAATAATCCCACCCTCTCGGCGCGCAAAGCGCGCCCAAACCTCTCAGCCACCACCAAATCCCTCGACTACGCTCCCAAAACCCGCTCACTCGAGTTGTTCCCAAGTCCTTTCCACCCCAATCCACGACGCAAAACCCCATGGCCGCGCCCACACCGCTGTGCCAGCATGCTTGCTCCATTTTCGGAATCTCATTCCAAAAGAGTTATTCCACAAACAAAAAAGGAATCACCATGCTCGGTATCGTAGCTATCCTCACCGCCCAACCCGGCAAGGGCGACGCGCTCGCCGCTGAGATGAGCCGCATCGCCGTGGAAGTCCGCAAGGAAGAGGGCAATCACGGTTACACCGTCCACCAGTCCGTGGACGACGGCGACACCGTGATGATTTATGAGCAGTACAACGATCAGGCGGCGCTGGACGCCCACCGCGAGAACATGAAAGGCCTGGGTGGTGGCTTGAAAGACCTGCTGGCCGGCCGGCCCGACGTGAAATTGTTCAACGTGGCTGGCTGAAGCGCCCGGCGAACGCCTCCAGCGCGTCGCGCCCCTGAATATCGTCGACCAGCAGCGGCAGGGTGAGGCGGGGCAGGGCGCCCAGGCGCTGGTCGATGTCCGCCATCAGCCGTTGCTCCCGCTCCCGGCGGGCGCGGAAGAAGGCGCCCTCCGCCTCGTCCGGCAACACCCGGTTGATGATCATTCCGGCCACCGGGATCCGGGCCTCGCCGAGGCTGGCCACGGCCCGTTCGGTTTCCAGGATCGGCAGCCGCTCCGGGGTCAGCACGAACACAAAGCCGGTGTGGTCGGTGTCCTGCAGCCGCCGCCGCGCGCGGTGGAAGCGTCGCTGCCGCTCGAGCAGTGGCGCCGCCAGCGCCCGGGCGCGCTGGTCCAGCCCTTCCAATTCCCGGTCCTCCGGTTCACCCAGCGGGCTCTCCAGGTCCCGCCCCGGCGTCAGATGGCCCAGCACTTTGCCCAGCTGTTCGGTGCGCCGGTTCTGCTTTAACAGGCCTTCGCTCCAGGCCGCCATCAGTTCCGGCAGGCTGAGCAGCCGCAGGGTGTGGCCGGTGGGGGCGGTGTCGAACACAATCAGATCGAAGCGGTCCTGCTGATCAATGATCGTCGTAATGCGCTCCAGCAGGGCCGCTTCCTGGGCCCCCGGTGATTGGCGGCTGAGGCGCAGCTGGCGCTCCAGTTCCGGGCGCTGGTCGGCGCCGGCGAAGCGGGCCATCTGCGCCCGCACGCGTTCCAGATGGGCGTCCACCTCGCTGTCCGGATCGATTTCCAGGCCGGTGAGGTTGGCCGCCAGGTCGGTTTCCCGGTCGCCGATCTCCCGGTCGAAGGCGTCCGCCAGGCTGTGCGCCGGGTCGGTGGACACCAGCAGAACGCGGCGTTCCAGGCTGGCGGCGCGCAATGCCAGGGCCGAGGCCACCGTGGTTTTCCCCACGCCGCCCTTGCCGCCCACCATTAACAGGCGGCGCCGGCGCAGCAGGGTATCGATATCCAGAGCGGTGTGGCGGTTCGGGTCGGGCATGAATCAGCAGCAGCGGAAGTGGTCTAGGGGCGAGTGGGGCATGCCCATGCGTTTGTGCCAGTCGTGGAAGCGGTCCAGCAGCAGCGGCTGCAGCTCCAGGGTGTACCAGGTGGCCGGGTTGGGGATGCCGAGGGTTTCGGAGAACACCATCAGCATGAACAGATCCTCCTCGTCCCGCCGGGCCCGGGCGATCGCGGCCCGGTAGGGGGCGTTGTAGTAGCTCGCCCCCAGATCGCCGGCGCGCCGGTACCAGCGGCGCAGCCGGCCGATCAGACGCGCCGCCGGTTGCGTGCCGCTCAAGAGGCGCTCTCGTCGTTGGCGGCGCCCTTGGCGCGGCGCAGCGCGGCCACGCACTCCAGGGTCACGAGGACCGCCGCCACCAGCACCACCAGATCCAGACCCAGCAGGAACCAGTTCTCCTTCTCGAAGAAGTCGCGCAGCTGCATCAGCAGCGCGGCCAGGGTCATCACCAGCAGGAACACCAGCGGGCCCAGGGTGTAGAAGGTGGGCCGGCCGCGGCGCACCAGCATCACGGTGATCACCAGCAGGGTGAGGCCGGCCAGCAGCTGGTTGGTGGTGCCGAACAGCGGCCAGATCAGCAGCCCGCCGGAGCCGTCCGCGCCGCCGGCGCCGAACGCCAGAATCAGGCAGCTGGCCACGGAGAGCAGGGTGGCGGGCAGCGCCTTGCGCATCCAGCCGATGTTATAGATCTCGCCCCATTCCTGGAAAATGTAGCGCTGCAGACGCAGGCCGGTGTCCATGGTGGTGCCGGCGAACAGCGCCGCCATCACCGTGAGCAGGGTGGCCGCCACGGTCACTTCCATGCCGGTGCCGGCGGCGAGAATAAAGGCGCCGCCGTCCACGAAGGCGGTCAGGCTGCCCTGGCCGAACGAGGTGTAGACCGCCTGCCAGTCGGCCAGCGAGGCGAAGCCGGCGGTGGCGGCGATGATCGCGGCCAGCGCCAGGGCGCCTTCACCCACGGCGCCGAAGTAGCCGACGAAGCGGGCGTCGGTTTCCTTATCCAGCTGCTTGGAGGTGGTGCCCGAGGCCACCAGCCCGTGGAAGCCGGAAATCGCGCCGCAGGCGATGGTCACGAACAGCAGCGGCAGCATCGAGGGGGTGCCCTCGGGGACGCCGAAGTTGATCATCGGCGCGACAACCGTGGGGCTGGCGATGATCACCGCGCCGTACAGCAGAATCAGACCGACGAACAATTGCAGGCCGTTGATGTAGTCGCGGGGCTGCAGCAGCACCCACACCGGCAGCAGCGAGGCGATCGCCGCGTAACCGAACAGAATCAGAATCCACATGGCGTTGGGCGACAGGCCGGCGGTGCTTTCCGGCAGGGTCACCGGCACCGAGGGGCCGATGTAGATCAGCGCGTACAGAGCCACCACGCCGACCACCGAGACCAGGCCCAGGCCGATCTTGCGGCGGTAGATCAGTTGGCCGATCACCAGGGCAACGGCGATCGCGCCCCACACCGGCACCACGGCACCGGGGTTGTTGATCAGCAGCTTGGCGATCACCACCCCGAACACCGCGTTGACCATCAGCAGCACCAGGAAGATGACGATCATGAACACGCTGCGCGCGCGTCCGCCGACCACTTCGCCGGTGAGCGAGCCCACCGACTTGGCCCGGTTGCGCACGCTCGCCCAGATCGCGCCGCTGTCGTGCACGCCGGCGAAGAAGATGGTCCCCAGCACCACCCAGAGAAAGGCGGGCAGCCAGCCCCAGATCACCGCGATGGCGGGCCCGACGATGGGCGCCGCGCCGGCCACCGAGGTGAAATGGTGGCCCCAGAGCACAAAGCGATTGGTGGGCACGAAGTCGACCCCGTCCTCGAACTCGTGGGCCGGGGTGCGGAAATCCGGATCAAGCTTGTAAATTTTCTCCGCGATAAAGCGGGAGTAGACAAAGTAGCCGGCGGCCATGCCGCCGAGGCCCAGAACCAAAAGCAGAATCGCGCTCATCGGTCTTGTCCTTGTTGTGAGATTGGCCGGGTTTCAGAATTACCCGTCACACCCTGGCGCGTCAATGCGACCCTGGTCGAATCGTGACGCCGGCCACTAGGCATCCAGGCCCCGGCGCGCTAGGCTTGATGGGTTCAAAACACATCCACTATCAAGGACGCTAAGTGGGGAGGATAAAATGATAAAAGTACTGGTGGTCGACGACCACGATCTGGTTAGAACCGGCATCACCCGCATGCTCGGCGATCAGGAAGGGATTCGTGTGGTCGGCCAGGCCGACTGTGGGGAAGAAGCGGTACGCCTGGCCCGCGAGCTGAGCCCGGACGTGGTGCTGATGGACATTAAAATGCCCGGCATAGGTGGCCTCGAAGCGACCCGGCGGATGCTGCGCCAGGACGACGGCCTGCGCGTGATCGCCGTGACCGTCTGCGAGGACGAGCCGTTCCCGTCGCGGCTGCTGCACGCCGGCGCCGCCGGCTACCTGAGCAAGGGCGCCGACCTGGAAGAGATGGTGCGGGCGATCAAGGTGGTGAGTACCGGGCAGCGCTACATCAGCCCGGAAATCGCCCAGGCGATGGCGCTGCGGCCCTTCGTGCCAACCCCGGACGCGCCGCTGGACATGCTCTCCGAGCGCGAGCTGCAGATCATGATTCTGATCGTCAACTGCCATAAGGTGCAGGACGTGGCCGATCAGCTGTGCCTGTCGCCGAAGACGGTGAACACCTACCGCTACCGCATTTTCGACAAGCTGGGCATCAGCAGCGATGTGGAAATGGCCCTGGTGGCGGTGCGCCACGGCATGGTGGACGCCGACGAAGCCAACCCGGCCTGAGGGTCCGGTCGGCGGGCGGAAATGACCGGCGCGGGCTTGACAGTATCGCGCCAGTGCCGATCCTATGCAGCCTGTCGTTCGCCGACCCGGAGTGGCCTTGCCGCAATTCGACGCCAAGCAGTTTCTCGCCCATTGTGCCCGCAAGCCCGGTGTCTACCGGATGCTGGGCGACGATGGCGGGGTGCTCTATGTGGGTAAAGCCCGGGACCTTCGCGCCCGGCTGAATTCCTATTTCCAGAAAAACGTCACCGGCGCCAAGACCCGCGCGCTGGTGAGCCGTATCGCGGGCGTGGAGACCACCGTCACCGCCAGCGAGGCGGAGGCGCTGCTGCTCGAGCAGTCGCTGATCAAGTCCCTGCGCCCGCCGTACAATATCCTGCTGCGCGACGATAAGTCCTACCCCTATATCAAGATCACCACCTCCGACGAGTACCCGCGCATCACCTTTCATCGCGGCAAGCGCCGGCCGGGCAGCCGCTATTTCGGGCCCTATCCGAGTGCCGGCAGCGTCCGCGAAACCCTGGCGCTGGTGGAGAAGGTGTTCCGCGTGCGCAACTGCCGGGACAGCTTCTTCCGCAACCGCACACGGCCGTGCCTGCAGTACCAGATCGAGCGCTGCACCGCGCCCTGCGTGGATTTCGTCAGCCGCGAGGCCTACGCCGAGCAGGTGCGCATGGCGATGGATTTTCTCTCCGGCCGCAGCCGCCAGGTCAGCGACCACCTCACCGAGCAGATGGAGAAAGCCGCCGAGCAGCTGGATTTCGAACGGGCGGCGGAACTGCGCGACCAGCTCGCCGCCATCCAGGCGGTGCAGCAAAAGCAGAACGTGGAAACCGACCGGGGCGGCGACGTGGACGCGGTGGCCATCGCCGTGCGCCACGGGCTGGCGGTGGTGGAGGTGCTGATGGTGCGCCAGGGCAGGGTGCTCGGCCATCGCAGCTTCCGGCCGGATACCCGCGGCGAGGAAGACAGCGATGAAATCCTGGAAGCCTTCCTGGCCCAGTACTACCTGGGCGAACGCGACGACCAGTCGATCCCCAGGGAGATCGTATTGCCCGGCGCGCTGCCCGGGCAGGCGGCCCTGCAGGAAGCCATGGAAACCCATCTCGGCCGCCGCATCCGGCTGGCCGCCCGGGTGCGCGGCCAGCGCCAGGCCTGGCTGAACATGGCGCGCACCAACGCGGATCAGTCCCTGCACGCGGATCTGGCCGCCCGGGAGCACCTGGAACAGCGCTTTCATGCACTGGAAACCCTGCTCGAGGCGGACACGCCGATTCGCCGCATCGAGTGTTTCGATATCAGCCACACCCAGGGCGAGCGGGCGGTGGCGTCCTGCGTGGTGTTCGACCAGCAGGGCGCGCGCAAGGCGGACTACCGCCGTTTCAACGTCAGCCCGGAGCACGGCGGTGACGATTACGAAGCCCTGGAGGAAGCGGTACGGCGCCGCTACCAGCGGGTGGTGAAGGAAGAGGCGAAGCTGCCGGACCTGTTGCTGATCGACGGTGGCAAGGGGCAGATGCAGCGCAGTTTCGAGGTGATCCAGAGCCTGCACCTGGACAACCAGGTGCTGGTGATGGGCATCGGCAAAGGGCCCAGCCGGCGCCCGGGCCTGGAAGTGCTGTACCTGCCCGACGGCCGCGAGCTGGTGCCCGGCGGTGCCCACGCGGCGCTGCACTTATTGCAGCAGGTGCGTGACGAGGCGCACCGCTTCGCGATCACCGGCCACCGCGCCCGGCGCGGCAAGGCCCGCCGTTCCGGATTGGAAGACATTCCCGGCGTCGGCCCCAAGCGGCGCAAGGCGCTGCTGAACCATTTCGGCGGCTTGAAGCAGCTGCGTAACGCGTCCCGGGAAGAGCTGGCGCGGGTGGAAGGCATCAATGCCCAGACCGCCGAGACGCTGTACAACTGGTTTCACGAATAATCAGCGGCGATGCGTTCGCCCCGGCCGTTTCAACAATGAGGCCGGCGCCGCTTTCCGTTATACTCACTTTTTCCGCCGACGGCATAGAAGTTGTCCATGTCCAAGCACGCTCCCATTCTCAACCTGCCCAACATTCTCACGCTTATCCGGGTGGCTGCCATTCCGGTGCTGGTGGCGGTGTTCTACCTGCCTTTCTGGTGGAGCGATCTGCTCGCCGCGGCGCTGTTTCTGGCCGCCGGCCTGACCGACTGGCTGGACGGCTACCTGGCCCGGCGTCTCGGCCAGACCAGCCCGTTCGGGGCGTTTCTGGACCCGGTGGCGGACAAATTGATCGTGGCGGTGGCCCTGGTGATGCTGGTGCAGACCCACGCCAGCGTCTGGTTCGCGGTGCCGGCCATGGTGATCGTGTCCCGGGAAATCACCGTGTCCGCGTTGCGTGAGTGGATGGCGGAGCTGGGCGAGCGCGCCAAGGTGGCGGTCAGTTCGATCGGCAAGATCAAAACGGTTACCCAGATGGTGGCGATCACGTTGTTGCTGGCGCTCAAGCCGGAGCACAGCGCGGACAACCTCACCATTGTCATGACGCCGGGGCTGTGGCTGGCTTACGGCTGTTTGTACCTGGCCACCGCGCTGACGCTGTGGTCCATGTTCTCCTATCTGCGCGCGGCCGTGCCGCAATTCACTAACCCGGGCGGCGACCGCGACGGCTCGTGAACGGGGCGGGTTGAAGGCCCCGGCACGACTGCGCAAAGTTTGTCCAAGATATTGAATCGGCAGCAAAAACAGTCTTGACAGAGACCCGCGCTCGGGTAGAATGCGGCTTCGCGTTCGGGGCAACCCGGCGCTGGAAAAAGCGGGAATAGCTCAGCTGGTAGAGCACAACCTTGCCAAGGTTGGGGTCGCGAGTTCGAATCTCGTTTCCCGCTCCAAGTTTCAATGTGAATCTAGACGTTGGAGATTGGGGTCGCGAGCTGGAACGCCAGCCCGGTCGAATCTCGTTTCCCGCTCCAGATTTCCAACCTCGGCCCAAGCCGGGGTTTTTTGTTCGTACAGGTTTAACGGCGCGGTGGCAGAGTGGTTATGCAGCGGACTGCAACTCCGTATACGCCGGTTCGATTCCGACCCGCGCCTCCATTCCCAGGCCTGCATCTGTTGTGTAAAGTTCGGCATGACCTGCGGGTATGGTGAAATTGGTAGACACAAGAGACTTAAAATCTCTCGGCCTTATGGCTGTGCCGGTTCGAGTCCGGCTACCCGCACCAACTTCTCCCTTCCGGTTCCTCCCTTCGCCTTTTATTGCCGCCTTGAATCGCTTTCTGGTACTTTAATGCTTTAGTCTTATTCCTGCGGGAAAGCACGAATACCGGGGCAATAGCATAACGCCATAACAAACCTCGGATTCAGGGGGAAACGGTTAATGACTGGGTTTCAGCATCTGTCCGTGCGGCTGAAGATTTTGTCCGTGGCGGGCTTGGGGATCTTCCTGTTCCTCGCTTACTTCTTGTACAGCTACTACATCGCGGAAACCAATATTGATCATCTGCGCCAGGTGGAGAGCCACGACTTTCCGGTGCTGGAACTGGTCAACGCCAACAATGTGGAATTCCTGGCGATCAGCGATGCCTTCGACGACGCCATCAGCCAGGCGGACGCCGACCTGCTGGATGAGGCCCGGGAACGCTCCGACCGTTTCCTGGAACGCCTCGGCGATATCGAGCGTCTCGACCCCACCCTGAGCGCGCCGGTGGACGATTTGCGCTCCGCCTTTATCACCTACATCACCGTCGCCAACGACACCGCCGCCGGGCTGGTCGAAAATCCCGGCGCGCGGGTCGATAGCTACGAAGCGCTCACCGAGATGCAGCGCCTGGAGCAGCAGTACACCGACGAGCACGGCGCCTTCGAGCAACAGCGATACCAGAGCTTCCGCGATAACCTCAACGCCAGCCGCGAAGACAATAAAAGCACCCAGTTGATCGGCCTGGCCCTGGGCAGCGTGGCGTTCACGCTGCTCGGCTTGATCGCCCTGCGGGTCACCCGTTCCATTACCCGCCCCCTGGAAGACGCCATGGGCGCCGCGGACAGCATCGCCAGCGGTAACTGGGACACCGAGATCCGCAGCGACAGCCGTGACGAAACCGGCCACCTGATCCGCGCCATCCGCAAAATGCGCGACACCCTGAAAGCGCGCACCGACGAGGACCGGCGTCAGGAGCAGCTGAAAAACCAGTTGTCCGAACTCAACGCCCTGATGCGCGGTGATCTGAGCATCGAACAGCTGGGCAACAATCTTCTCTCCTATGTGGTGCCCACCCTGGAAGCCCAGGTCGGCGCCTTCTATACCTTCGACACCGACAGCGAAACCCTGCGCCTTTCCAGCGCCTACGCCATGCAGCGGCGCAAGCAGCTGGCCAACGAATTCCGTCTGGGCGAATCCCTGGTCGGGCAGAGCGCGCTGGAAAAGAAAACCATTATTCTCGAGCAGGTGCCCGAGGAGTACATGCTGGTGGGCTCCGGCACCGGCAACGCGGCGCCGCGCAACGTCATGGTGCTGCCGATTCTTCACGACGATGAATTGAAAGGCGTGCTGGAAGTGGGCGCCTTTCAGTCGTTTTCCGAGTCCGACACCGCCTTCCTGGAGCAGGGTGCCGCCCTGATCGGCGTGGCCCTGCACAGCGCCCAGAACCGGCTGCGGCTGGCCGGCATGCTGGAGCAGACCCAGCAGCAGGCGCGCGCGCTGGAAGCGCAGAAAGAAGAGATGGCCCAGGTCAATCAGGACCTGGAAGAGCAGGCCATGGAGCTGTCCGCCTCCGAATCGCGCCTCCAGCAACAGCAGGAAGAATTGAAAGCGATCAACGAAGAGCTGGAATCCCAGACCCAGGCCCTGCGTGCCTCGGAGGAGTCCCTGCAGGCCCAGCAGGAAGAGCTGCGCGTCACCAACGAGGAACTGGAAGCCCAGGCCAAGGTGCTCGGCGAACAGAAAGCGGAAATGGGGCAGAAGAACAAGGAGCTGGAGCTGCTGCACCAGGAGCTGGAGGACAAGATCAAGGAGCTGGAGCTGTCCTCGAAGTACAAGTCCGAATTCCTCTCCACCATGTCCCACGAGCTGCGCACCCCGCTGAACTCGATTCTGATTCTGTCCAACGCCCTGGGGCAGAACAAAAAGGGCAACCTGGACGACAAGCAGGTGGAGCACGCCCAGGTGATCCATTCCGCCGGCGCCGACCTGCTGTCACTGATCAACGACATCCTGGATATTTCCAAGATCGAAGAAGGCAAGATGGACGTGATGGTGGACGCCATCGCGCCGTCGGAGCTGTGCGATCACTTCCAGCGCCACTTCAGCCACATCGCCGAGAACCGCAACGTGGCCTTCCACGTGGCCCGCGGCGAGGGGCTGCCGGCCAGTTTCTATACCGACCGTCAGCGGCTCGAGCAGATTCTCAAGAACCTGCTCTCCAACGCGCTCAAATTCACCGACGACGGCTCGGTGACCTTGAGCATCGAGCGCCCCGGCGAGGACGAGCGCATTCCCGGTCGCATGGACCGTGCCAGCACGCTTAAATTCGCGGTCACCGACACCGGCGTGGGCATCCCCGAGGACAAGCAAAAGCTGATCTTCGAGGCCTTCCAGCAGGCCGACGGCACCACCAGCCGCAAATACGGCGGCACCGGCCTGGGGCTGACCATCTCGCGGGAGCTGGCGCGTCTGCTGGGCGGCGAAATCAGCCTGCACAGCGACGGCCCCGGCACCGGCGCCACCTTCATGCTCTACCTGCCCGAAGGCCATGCGGGGCAGGGCGAGCAAGCGGACGACGGGGCGGCGCCGGCGGAACCGGTGGACATCGGCGCCAACGCCGAGGCGCACACCGCCGCCGATCTGCCGCTGGAAGGCCAGGACGACGACGGCTTCGTGGTCCGCGAAAAGACCGTGCTGGTGGTCGAGGACGACGGCGAGTTCGCCAACGTACTGGTGGACCTGGCGGCGGATTACGGCCTGGAAAGCCACATCTGTCACGACGGTGAAACCGGTCTCGAGTACGCGCGCCGCTACCGGCCCAGCGCCATTATTCTCGATATCGGGCTGCCCGGCATCGACGGCTGGGAGGTGATGGAGAAGCTCAAGGCGGACGCCCGCACCCAGGATATTCCGGTGCACTTTCTGTCCGGCAAGGACGAGCGCAAGAAGGCGCTCGATCTGGGCGCCATCGACTTCCTCGCCAAGCCGGTCAGCCAGGAGCAGATGCTCAGCGCCTTCGCCAAGATCGAGACCGCCATCGAGACCAATGTGCGGCGCCTGCTGGTGGTGGAGGACAGCGCCATCCAGCATGAGAGCATCCGCGAGCTGTTCGACCAGAAGGGCGTGCAGATCACCGCGGTCACCAGCGGCGAGGCGGCCTTGAAAGCCCTCGGTGAAACCGTCTACGACTGCATGATTCTGGACCTGACCCTGCCGGACATGAGCGGCTTCGAACTGCTCGAGCGACTGCACGGCAACGACGCCTACGAGGCGGTGCCGGTGGTGATCTACACCGGCAAGGACCTGACCCGCGACGAGGAAGCGCGGCTGCGCAAGTACGCCGACCGCATCATCCTCAAGACCGAACGCTCCCACGAACGGCTGCTCAACGAGGCGTCGCTGTTCCTGCACTGGCTGGAGTCCACCTTGCCCGCCCACCGGCGCGGCAACCCGGAGCTGATCGAACACCGCGACGACATTTTCGAGGGCAAGAAGCTGCTGCTGGTGGACGACGACATGCGCAATATCTATGCGCTGTCCGCCCAGCTGGAAGAGCTGGGCTTCGATATCCACCTCGCCAACAACGGCCGCGAAGCCCTGGAAGCGCTGGATGAAAGCCCGGACTTCGACATTGTCCTGATGGACATCATGATGCCGGAAATGGACGGCTACGAAGCGATGGCGCATATCCGCAGCCAGCCGCGCTTCGCGGCGCTGCCGGTGCTGGCGCTCACCGCCAAGGCGATGAAGGACGACCGCGCCAAGTGCCTGGACGCCGGCGCCAACGATTACTGCTCCAAACCCATCGACATGAGCAAGCTGACCTCGCTGATGCGGGTCTGGCTGCATAAATAGGAGTGCCCGCAGTGGAACCGCAGCCGGCGATCAGCGATGAACAGGTGCAAGTGGAGGATATCGAGATCCGGCTGCTGCTGGAGGCGATCTACCAGCTCTACGGCTACGATTTCCGCTCCTACAGCCCGGCCTCCATGCGCCGGCGTATCATGCACCGGCTCACCATGTCCGGCTTTTCCACGGTGCTGGAGATGACCGACCGGGTGCTGCGCGACCGGCAGTTCTTCGTCACGCTGCTCAACGACCTCACCGTCAACGTCACCGAGATGTTCCGCGACCCGGAATTCTACAAGGCGTTCCGCGAGGAAGTGGTGCCGGTGCTGAAAACCTTTCCGTTTATCAAGATCTGGCACGCGGGTTGCTCCACCGGCGAGGAAATCTACTCGATGGCCATTCTTCTCGAGGAAGAGGGGCTCTATGAACGCGCCATGCTGTACGCCACGGACATCGACAAGAACGTCCTGGCGGCGGCCAAGAAAGGCATCTATCCGATCCATGCGTTCAAGCAGTACACGGACAATTACCGCCGCGCCGGCGGCCGTCAGTCGCTCAGTGACTACGCCACCGCCCGCTATGACAGCGTCATCATGGAGCAACGCCTGAAACGCAATATCGTGTTCGCCGATCATGATCTGGCCACCGATCAGGTGTTCGGTGAAATGCATGTGATACTCTGCCGCAACGTTTTGATTTACTTTGACCGGCCCCTGCAACAGCGCGTGTTCAAGCTGTTCGGAGAAAGCCTGGATATGGGCGGCTTTCTGTGCCTGGGCACCAAGGAAAGTCTGCGTTTCAGCGGCAATGAAGAGTCGTTCGACGTGGTCAATCGATCACTGCGGATTTTCCGTAAAAGACAAATGCGTCCCAACGCATAACAGACACGCTTAATCGAGAATAATGATGATCGAGCAGAAACTGCTGTTGGTTGATGATCAACCCGCCAACCTGGTCTCCCTGGAAGCGATTCTGGAGGATGAGGGGCGCACGCTGTTGAAGGCCGAGTCCGGCCAGGAAGCGCTCAAAATTCTGCTCAAGGAAGACGTCTCCCTGGTGCTTCTGGATGTGCAGATGCCCGGCATGGACGGCTTCGAGGTGGCGGAATTGATGCGTCAGCGCAAGGACACCCAGACCATTCCCATTATCTTCGTCACGGCGATCAGCAAAGAGAAGAAATACGTGTTCAAGGGCTATCAGGCGGGCGCCGTGGACTACCTGTTCAAACCGCTGGACCCGCTGATCCTCAAGAGCAAGGTGAATTTTTTCCTGGAGCTGGACCGGCAGCGCCGCGAGCTGCAGGTGAAACTCAAGGAGGCCCAGGCGCACCGGGCCGCCTATGAGGCGGAGAAGCGCAATCGCGGCCAGGGGGAGTAAGTGCCCGGCGCGACGCCCGTTAAAGCGGTCGTTATGGGGGCATCCTGGGGTGGCTTGAACGCCTATTCCTCGGTGCTCGCCAGCTTGCCTGAAGGCTTTCCCGCGGCCATCATGTTGGTCCAGCACCAGAACGCCAGCACCGAGAACAGGCTGGCCTGGCTGCTGGCCCGCTACAGCCGGCTGCCGGTGGTGGCACCGGAAGACAAAGAGCGCATCCGGCCCGGGCACGTCTATGTGGCGCCGCCCGGCTACCATATGCTGGTGGACGCGGACGAAACCATTGCGTTGTCCATGTACCGGGCGGTGCATTTCTCCCGGCCGTCGATTGACGAGTTGTTCTTTTCGGCGGGCCACGTGTATGGCAAAAAGGTGATCGGGGTGATCCTCACCGGCGCCAACGAAGACGGCTCCGAGGGTCTGGACTATATACGCCGCCGCGGCGGGCTGACCCTGGCTCAGTCGCCGCAGAGCAGCGAGGCGCCGGCCATGCCGGAAGCCGCGATAACAAAGGGATCGGTGCGGGAAGTGCTGGATCTGGAACGCATCGGCCCGTATCTGGCGGAATTCTTGATTGGGTTGCAAGATGAAAAAACAGAACATCCTGGTCGTCGATGATCACCGGGAGAACCTGATCGCCATGGAGGCGTTGCTGGAGGCCGAGGACCGCAACCTGGTCATGGCCGGCTCCGGCAACGAAGCCCTGGCGTTGGCGCTCAAGCACGATTTCGCGCTGGTCCTGCTCGACGTACAGATGCCGGAGATGGACGGCTTCGAGGTGGCGCAGCTGATGCGCCAGAACCGCAAGACCCGGCACATCCCGATTATCTTCGTCACCGCCATCTCCAAGGAACAGAAGTACGTGTTCGAGGGCTACCGGCACGGCGCCGTGGACTATTTGTTCAAGCCCGTCGATGAACAGATTCTCGATGCCAAGGTCAATGTGTTTATGGAGCTGGACCGCCAGCGGCGTAAGCTGCAGCAGGCGGTGGTGCAGATGAAGCGCCTCAAGGACGAGAACGAGCGCCTGCTGCACGCCCTCGGCGAGTCGGTGGTGGGCGCCGACGCCGACGGCCAGGTGACCTTTTGCAACGAATCCGCCTGCGCGCTGCTGAACGTGGAGCGCGACACCCTGCTGGGCACACCGGTGACGCCGCTGCTGTTCGGCCAGGGGGAATGGCGGGATTCGCCGGTTCTGGCCCGCTGCGCCGAGGGGCGGCACTGGGAAGACGACCTGGATGTGTACCCGTCCGGCGACGATGAGCCGGTGCCGCTGCGGGTGCACGCCAACCCGGTGCTGCGCGAGGGCGGCGAGTTCACCGGGGTGGTGTTCATGTTGCGGCCGCGGGAAGCGGAGGCCGGCGACGACCGCCGCGAGCGCCGCCGCCACCCGCGCAAGCGCATGTTTCATGAACTGGTGGTGTTCGACCGCAGCACCGGTGGTAACGTGGGCCGGCTGACCAACCTGAGCGTCGGCGGCTTCAAGCTGTCGTTGCGGCGGGACGTGGCGCCCAGCGAGCAGCTGCAATTGGGGATGGTGCTTCCGGACCAGATCGGCGGCGTCAACACGATGAGCTTCAACGCCAGGGTGGTGTGGAGCGAGGCACTGGACGAGCCGGGGGAATACCACGCCGGTTTTCAGTTCCTGGATCTCTCCGACAGCAACGGGGAGATCGTGGAAATACTTATGGAAAGGTATTGATGTATGAGTGAAGCAGTCATGGAGCAGTCCGAGCTGCCGGAAGTGGGCGACGGCCCGCTGCTGTTGCCCTACGGCTACGCCCGCCGGTTCGGTGTGCTGCTGCGGGAAAAAGACGGCCGGCGTGAACTCTGTTGCCGCGACGACGTGTCGCTGTCGGCGGTGGCCGAGGTGCAGCGCTGGCTGGGCGGGCTGCCCGCCATCGTGCGGCTGGACGACGGCGCCTTCAGCGCCGCCATGGCGATCACCTACGAGCAGCAGCGCGGCGCCGCCGCCGAGGCCGCCGACAACCTGGAAGGCCTGGACCTGGCCAGCCTGGCGGACTCGCTGCCGGAGACCTCGGACCTGCTGGAGCAGGAAGACGACGCCCCCATCATCCGGCTGATCAACGCCCTGTTCCAGGAAGCGATCCGCGAGGACGCCTCCGACATTCACATCGAAACCTTCGAACGCCGCCTGGTGGTACGCATGCGGGTGGACGGGGTGCTGCGCGAGGTGCTCACCCCCAAACGCGAGCTGGCGCCGCTGCTGGTGTCGCGGATCAAGGTAATGGCGCGCCTGGACATCGCCGAGAAGCGGATCCCCCAGGACGGCCGCATCTCCCTGCGCCTGGGCGGCCGGGACGTGGACGTGCGGGTCTCCACCATGCCTTCCAGCAACGGCGAGCGGGTGGTGCTGCGTCTGCTCGACAAGCAGGCCGGCCGCCTGCAGGTCTCCCATCTGGGCATGGGCGACGTCTGCGACCAGCACATGCGCGAGCTGATCCATAAGCCGCACGGCATCATCCTGGTCACCGGCCCCACCGGTTCCGGTAAGACCACCACGTTGTATGCCTCGCTGACCGAGCTCAACGACAGCACCCGCAACATCCTCACCGTGGAAGACCCGATCGAATACCAGCTGGAGGGCATCGGCCAGACCCAGGTGAACACCAAGGTGGACATGACCTTCGCCCGCGGCCTGCGCGCCATTCTCCGCCAGGACCCGGACGTGGTGATGGTGGGCGAGATCCGCGACCTGGAAACCGCCGAGATCGCGGTGCAGGCGTCCCTCACCGGTCACCTGGTACTGTCCACCCTGCACACCAACACCGCGGTGGGCGCGGTGACCCGGCTGCAGGACATGGGCATCGAGTCGTTCCTGCTTTCAAGCTCGCTGCTGGGGGCCCTGGCCCAGCGCCTGGTGCGGGTGCTGTGTCCGGATTGCAAGCGTCCCTACCAGCCCAGCGAAAGCGAACGCCGCATGCTCGGCCTGGCCCCGGACCAGGACGTGACCCTGTACCACCCGGAGGGCTGCGAGACCTGTAACAACCAGGGCTACCGGGGCCGTACCGGCATCTACGAGCTGGTGATCATCGACGACGCCATGCGCGAACTGATCCACGAACGCGCCGGCGAGCTGGAGATCACGCGGCACGCCCGCAAGCTGACCCCCAGCATCCGCGAGGACGGCTGGCGCAAGGTGCTGGCCGGCGACACCAGCATCGAAGAAGTACTGCGCGTCACCAAGGAAGACTGATGCCCGCTTTTGAATTCCGCTCCCTGGATCACCGGGGCAAAGTAAAACGTGGCACCCTGGAGGCGGACAGCGCCCGCCATGTGCGCCAGCAGCTGCGCGGTAAGGGCTGGGTGCCGCTGGAGGTGTCCGAGGCCAAGGACCACCAGTCCGGGGGCGGTCTGTCGGCGCGCCTGTCCGGCACCGGCAAGCTCAAGGGCGGCGAACAGGCGCTGATCACCCGGCAGATGGCCACTCTGTTGAAATCCGGCCTGCCGGTGGAGCAGGCCCTGGGCGCGGTGGCCAAGCAGGCCGGCAACCCGCGCGTGGAAAAAATCGTCATGGCGGTGCGCGGCAAGGTGCTGGAGGGCTTCAGCCTGGCGCGGGCGCTGGCCGAATACCCGCGCGCCTTCCCGGAAATGTACCGCGCCACCGTAGCGGCCGGCGAGCAGAGCGGCCACCTGGAGCAGGTGCTGGAACAGCTCGCCGACTACCTGGAAACCCGCGACGACACCGGCCGCTCGGTCAGCCAGGCGATGATTTACCCGGCCTTCATCATGATCTTCTCGGCGTTGGTGATAGGCTTCCTGATGGCGTTCGTGGTGCCCAAGATGGTGGCCGTGTTCGACAATCGGGAACAGGCCATGCCTTTTATCACCGTGGCGGTGATCGCGCTCAGCGATTTCGTGCGCGCCTGGGGCTGGCTGCTGGCGCTGGTGGTGGTGGGCGCCGTGGTGGCGTTCTCCCGTGCCATGCGCGAACCGGCGTTCAAAATGCGTGTTCACCGCCGGCTGGCGGCCCTGCCTATGATCGGCACCATGATGCGTGCCTCCGACAGCGCCCGCCTGGCCAGCACGCTCGGGATTCTCGGCCGCTCCGGCGTGCCGCTGGTGGACGCCCTGTTCATCGCCGCCCAGGTGGTCGGCAACCTGGCCATCCGCGAAGCGGTGGTGACCGCCGCCGCCCGGGTGCGCGAAGGGGGCAGCCTGAGCCGGGCCCTGGAAACCAGCGGCTACTTCCCGCCCATGCTGGTGCAGATGATCGCCAGCGGCGAGACCAGCGGCGAGCTCGACAACATGCTCAGCCGGGCCGCCGACTACCAGGAACGGGAACTCACCAGTACGGTCCAAACCATGGTGGGGTTGCTGGGCCCGTTGATGCTGTTGACCATGGCCGGGTTCGTGATTCTCATTGTCCTGGCGGTAATGCTGCCTATCATGCAGATGAACAATTTCATGGCCGGCTGACCGCCGGCAAAAAGAAAAAGCGCAATCCCCAAAAACAAGGAAGTGACTTCCAGACAACACGAAAAGGTGTCTCATGAAAAAGATGCAACGCACCCAGAGCGGTTTCACGCTGCTGGAAATCATGGTGGTAGTGGCCATTATCGGTCTGCTCGCCGCAATGATCGTGCCCAATGTGATCGGGCAGGGGGAACAGGCCAAGGTGGACATCGCCAAGACCAATATGTCGCGGGTGGTCCAGCAGCTTGATATGTACAAGTTCAACAACGGCACTTACCCGTCCACCGAAGAGGGCATCAACGCCCTGGTGGAGCGCTCCGCTTCGGCCCGCAAGTGGCCCGAGGGCGGTTACCTGCCGAGCGTGCCGGAAGATCCCTGGGGCAATGAGTACGTGTACATCAGCCCCGGCGTGGACGGCCCGTTCGACCTGTATTCGCTGGGCGCCGACGGCGCGGAAGGCGGCGAGGGCACCGACGCGGACATCAGCTGGCGCGATAGCGACAACTGATGTGGCGGGCCGGGCCTGACGCCAAGCCGCGCGGCCGCCGCCAAAGTGGCTTCACCCTGCTGGAAATCCTGGTGGTGGTGGGGCTGGTGGCGATGTTGTCCCTGGCGGTGCTGGTGGTGCCGGTGTGGGTCGACGACCAGCGCCAGCTGGACAGCGAGAGCGCCAGCCTCGCCGACACCCTGACCATGCTCAACGAGCAGAGCCTGTTCTCCGGGCGTCTGATGGCGCTCAGGGTCACGGAACGGGGCTGGACGCCGTTGACCTACGACGTCGGCGAGCGCGCCTTCGTGCCCGCCCAGGGCAACGGCCTGCAGGCCAACCGCCTGCCCGAGAGCCTGGAACTGACCTGGCAGTACGACGACCTGCCCGACGACGAGGACGAAGAGCGGGTGTCCCTGCAGGACGCCGCCAAGCAACTGGTCAGCGACGACCCGTTCGGCGGCGATGACCAGGGCCTGCTCGGCGACGACCGTGACGAACCGGAAGACGGACGGGACGAGGAGGAAGAGGACCAAGAGCCGCTGCCCCAGGTGTTCTTTTTCCCCAGCGGCGAGACCACGCCGATCACCTTCACGGTGCGCTCCCGGCAGGACCTGGACCTGGAAGCCCGCCGACAGATGACCGCCCTGGGCAAGGTACGCGACCCGGACCGGGACGAAGAAGAAGAGGCCCTGACCGCGCCGGATGAAAAGCCGGACGACAGCCTGATCGACGACGACTTTCTGGAGGATTGACCATGACCTCGCGCGGCCGGCAACACAGCCAGGCGGGCTTCACATTGGTGGAGGTGGTGCTCGCGGTAGCGGTGCTGGCGCTGGCCATGGTCACCCTGGGCCAGACGCTGGGCGCCAGCGCCGTGGCCTACCGCAATATCGACGACACCCGCCAGGCCTATCTGGTCGCCGCCGACAAGCTGGTGGAGATGCAGGTCTACCAGCAATGGCCCAACACCGGCACCAACGACGACCAGGTGACCCGCGGCGACCGCGAGTGGTGGGTGCGCACCACCATCAGTTCCGGGCCCTATCCGGACACCCGCCGGGTCGACATCGAAGTGGGCGAAATGCGCGACGATGACGAAGGCGATCTGGTCTACGAGCTGGCCAGCCTGATCGGCAAACCGGCCCAGGAGGGGCAGTCCCTCACCGGTGGCGAGCAGGGCGGCGGTGGTCAGCAGGGCGGCGGCCAGGATATGACGGGGGGCTGATGCGCGATTCCAGGGCACGGCAGCCGGGGTTCACCCTGCTGGAAATGTTGATCACCATCGCCATCTTCGCGCTGATGTATGTGGTGGCGGTGGAATTTCTCAGCAGCGCCATGAACAACCGCGACACCCTCAGTGAGGGCGCCACCGAGCTGGAGGACGCCCAGCGCGCGGTCACCTACCTGACCCTGGATTTCGAACAGATGATCGCCCGGCCGGTGCGCGACCCCTACGGTGATCCGCAACCGGCCCTGATCGGCAACGACAACTACGTGGAATTCACCCGCCTGGGCTGGGCCAACCCCTTCGCGCTGCGCCGCCGCAGCGAAATGCAGCGCGTGGTCTACGCCTTCGAGGACGAAAAGCTCTACCGCCGCTACTGGCCGGTGCTGGACACCAACGTGGCCACCGAATTCCAGGAAGACGTGCTGCTCGACGGCGTCGCCGACTTTAAGGTCCGTTATCTCGACCAGGCGCAGACCGGCGAAGTGGGCTGGCTGGAATTCTGGCCCGAGCCGGCCCTCGCCAACACGCCGGTGTGGCAGCAGCGGCTGCCGAAAAGCGTGGAAATCGACATCGAAATGGAAGACGGGCAAACCCTGCACCGCTACTTCCGCACGGTGGTGAACCCATGGGCGTCCTGATCGTACACCCGCGCAGCGGCGGGCGGCGCCGCCAGCAGGGCATGGCGCTGATCATCGTGCTGATGCTGTTCGCGATCCTGGCGGCGGTGACCACCGAGGTGATGTTCCGCCAGGACCGCTTCCGGGTGCGCACCGAGAACCTGCTCGAGTGGGACAAGCGCTACCAGTACGCCATGGCCGCCGAAGTGGTGGCGGTGCAGGGGCTGATCGACGACCTGGACGAAGACCGCCGCACCAACCAGCAACTGGACGAATGCATTGAAGAGCAGTGGGCCGTGCAGCTGACGCCCACGCCCTACGAGGACGCCATCCTCAGCGCCAGCGTTCAGGACCTGCAGGGGCGCTTTAACCTGAACTGGCTGGTGGAGGCCAACGGCGCCGGCTTCACCCGCGACGACGAGGCCCGGGATATGTTGCAACGGCTGTTGCAGCAGACCCTGCCGGACCCGGGCAAGGCGAGCATCCTCGCCAACGAGATGACCGACTGGATCGACAGCAACAACATCGTCGACGCCGTGGAAGGCGCGGAAGACGCGGAATACCGCCTCAGCCGCACGCCCAACATGCCGGTGGCCCATGAAAGCGAAATGCGGGCGCTGCGCAGCTTCGAGGTGGAGGACCTGTTTCCGGACCCCACCGCCTGGGGGCTGTTCACCGCCTTGCCCAGTGACACGGCGCTGAACGTGAACACCGCGCCGTTGCCGGTGCTGGACGCGGTGCTCGGGCCGCTGGCCGGCTCCGACGCCGCCGAAGCGGTGGTGTCGCTGCGCCAGGAAGAGCCCATCGAGGACATCGGCACCCTGATGCAGCAGGAGCCGTTCAGCAGCCTGGACGCGGATCAAAAGCAGGCCCTGAGCGACCGTCTCGGGGTGGCCAGCGAGTACTTCCAGGTGATGGTGGACGTGGAAGTGGCCGGTAACCTTAGCCGTCTGGTCAGCCGGGTGCGGCGCTCCGCCGGCGGCGGCGCGGACGGCACCCGGGTGTACAGCCGCCAGGTGAAGCCGCTGCTGTCGCCGCTCGAACCCGCCTGCAATCCCTTTTACAATGCGGGCGATGACAACAACAATGTGATAGACAGTATTCCAGGGACGTAAAGGATTCTTATTGTGGCCGATTCAGCATTGATCTATCTGGCCCCGGGGGCATTTCAGGACGCACTGGCCGACGCCAGGGTGTTGTTCCAGGAAAGCCGCGCGGACAGCCCGCGCCAGGGCAGCCTGGGCGAGGCGCTGGAAGCGCTCTCCGGGCGGGCGGTGAACCTGGTGGTGACCAGCGCCGAAGCGCTGCTCACCGGCGTCACCCTGTCGCGCAAGCAGGCCCGCCATTTGCAGCGGGTGCTGCCCTATCTGCTTGAGGAGCAGTTGCTGGAAGCGCCGGAGCAGCTCTGGTTCGCGTCCGGCAAGGCCGAGCACGGCCGCTACCCGGTGGCGGTGATCAACCGGCCCAATCTGGAAGCGCTGATCGACCTGTGCCGCGAGCACCGGGTGCGCCCGCAGAGCCTGAAAGCCGACGCCGATCTGCTGGCCGCCCAGACCCCGGTGCTGATCACCGTGGAAGGGTGGGGCACGCTGATTCTGGAGCGCGACCAGGCGCTGGTGGCCGACGAAGCCCAGCGCGAAGCGGTGCTGGCGCTGCACGGCGACGACGAACTGCATTTCACCCGCCTGGAAGACCCGGCCACGCTGTGCGATCAACTGCAGGCCGCGCTGGCCGCCGATCACGGCGTGGAGATGCTGCAGGGGGCCTTTTCACAACGGCAGAACCAGGCCAGCGGCCCGTCCCCCTGGCAGCCCTGGAAACCGGTCATGGGGCTGGCCGCGGCGGTGTTCTTTATTGCCCTGGCGGCGGTCTGGGCCCAGCAGTGGCGCTACCAGAAAGCGGCCGACGAGACCTTCGCCCAGGCCGCCGAGCTGTACCAGTCACTGTTCCCCGGCGACCGCGCCACCTCCGGCCTGCGCCGCCAGTTCCAGGCGCGCCTGGCCCGTTTGGGCGGTGACGAGGACGGCGGCGGCGGGACCCTGTTCCGCGTCCTGCCGGCGGTGGCCTCGACGCTGTCGCAAAGCGAAGTGGAACCCAAGCGGCTGCAGTTCGACCAGCGCGACGGCAGCCTGCTGCTGGATCTGGGCGCCAAGGAATACAACCAGGTTGAGAAGCTGCAGGGCGCCCTCAACGAGAAAGGCGTACGCGCCACGATTGCCAACTACCGGAACGGCGCCACCGGCGTCACCGCCCGGGTGAAAGTGGAGCAGGCGGGATGAATAAGAATCTGCAACAGGCACGGGAAAAACTGGATGCCAAACTGGCGCCGGCCCGGGCCTGGTACGAGCAACGGGAACCCCGCGAACAGCGCATTCTGCAGGTCCTGGCGCTGCTGGTGGCGGCGGCGCTGGTGTACTGGCTGATCTGGCAGCCGGCCTGGGACGCCCGCGACGCGGCCCGCCAGCGCTATCTGGCCAACCAGGAAACCCTGGCGTGGATTGAAAGCAACGCGGACGCGGTGCGCGCGGCCCGTGGTGGCGGCGGCAATACCGGTGCCGACCTGGGCCCCAACTGGACCAGCAATATCAGCCGTTCGGTGCAGTCCTACGGGCTGACCCTGCGTGGCTTCACGCCGGACGGTAACCGTTCGGTGCGCATCCAGATGGAAAATCAGCCCGCCAGCGAGATGCTGCTCTGGCTGCAGGCCATGGAGGAAAAGGGCCTGACCCTGGCGACCATGGAAATGAGCGCCGGCGACAAACCGGGCACCGCCTCCCTGCGTGCCACCCTGGCGCGCTGATCCGTGGCGAAAAAAGCCACCCGCAAAAAAGCCCCGCGACGGCCCGCCGGCGCCCCAGGCGCCACCGGCGCGGCCGCGCTCACCGCCTGGTTCTGCTACGCGCTGACCACGGTGGTGCTGGCCCTGGGGGTCACCTGGGCCCTCTACGCCCAGGCCGATTACGGCTACGCCTTCTGGTATAAAACGCTGGATATCGACCGGCACATCGAGCAGTACGGCCCCCTGAACCGGTTCCAGCGGGCGGATTTCGAGGCGCTGGACGCCGACCAGCACATCGAGCTGTTTCACCGCATCCGGGTGGCGGTACACGACGGTGGCGAGGGGCTGGCGTCGATCCGCTATCCGGACCGCCAGGGCACGCCGGTGACCCTGCTGCGGCCCGCCGAGGTGCAACACCTGCGCGACGTCGCCCATCTTATCGACAGTGGCCGCTGGGCCCTGGCGGTAGCCTTCCTGGTCTGGCTGCCGCTGGCCGCCGGGGTGGCCCGCCGGCCTGCGCCGGATTGGCGGCGGCGGGCGCTGGTCGCTGTGACCCCGTTGCTGGCTATGATAGTTTGGCTGCTCGTTTCCGGGCCTGAAGCGGTGTTCTACCAGTTCCATATCTGGCTGTTTCCCGCCGACCATGAGTGGTTCTTCTACTGGCAGGACTCATTGATGAGCACGCTGATGAAGGCGCCGGTGCTGTTTGGCGGCATTGCCGTGGTGCTCGTGGGGGGCACCCTGGTTCTCACGCCGTTGTTCTACCGTGGCGGTCTCTGGCTGATCGGGCGCCTGCGCCGCGGCCCACTCTGATAATTAGATATTCATGAGCATAGATGTATTGGCCGCCGACGAGCGCGGCGACGAGAACGTGCAACGCTGGCTGGCTTCCGGCTTGCCGGTGCCGCCGAGCTGGCGTATTTCCCGCCAGGCCGTGCTGGAGCAGGACACCGACGGCCTGGTGCGCCGGCTGCGCGCCTTGCCGCGCATGTTCAACGGCGAGCGTTACTGGGTGCTGCACCAGGGGGCCATGAACGCGGAGTCCCAGCGCGAGAGCCTGCTCAACCTGGATTCCGACGAAGCCCTGGCGGCGGCCCTGACCACGGTGTTCGGCCGCGACCCGGCCCCCGAGCAGGTGGTGGTGCAGGCGCTGCCCCGCCAGCGTGCCGCCGGGGTGCTGTTCACCCGCCACCCGCTGCGTCAGGATCTGCCGCACATGGTGGTGGAAGGCGTGGTGGAGGGCGGCGCCGAACGGCAGCGCCTGATTTTCGATGAGGACGGACGTCTGGTGTATCGCGCCGACAGCGACGCCGCGGCCCTGGATCAGGCGGTGCCCGCGTCCCAGTTACTGGCGCTCGGCGAACAACTCAAACGGGGCTTTGAACGGCCCCAGGCCGGCGAATGGATCCACGACGGCGAGCGGCTGTGGCTGCTGCAGACCTTGCCGGTGGGGTCGCTGCCGGTGCCCAAGGAAGTCTGGACCCGCCGTGCCACGCCGGCACTGTTCAACCAGGCGCTGACGCCACTCTGGTACACCCTGGCCGGACGCTGGCTGAAAACCCATTTCTGGCGTCGTCTGGTGGAGCGGCACGGCTGGGACGATCTCGCCCGGATCGAACCGTACCGCCGCCAGCAGAGCCACCTTTACACCAACAGCGAATTTTTCCGCCGCCTGCGCGAGCACCATCCCGGCGCGGCGGCCAAGGTGCCGCCCGCCTGGCAACCGCTGGAAAGCGTGGCCGGCTTGCCCGGCGCCGGCAAACCGGCCGGGCGGCTGCAGCATTGGCGGCAGAGCGGCGAACTGGCGGTGATCGGCCGGCGGCTCAAGGGCTGGCGGGCGCCGCACCGGGACCGCGAACGGCTGTGGCGCAGCCTGATGGAACTGGATCGTATCGGCGAGCGTCTGGCCGCCCAGGAGGGTGCGCTGGCCTATCTGTCGCTGCCCGACCGCCTGCTCGCCGAGCGCGACCCGGTTCCTCTGGCGCTGCTGCTCAGCGAGGTGGAAATGGCCGCCCTGCGGGCGGTGCTGGCCGGCGACCGGAGCGCGCTCGAGGCCAGCCGCCTGCGCACCGGGGCGGACCCGGTGCACGCCCCGCTGTGCGACCAGCCGGCGCAGTTCCAGAGCCTGCGCACGCCGGCGCGGCCGCCGACACTGCACGAAGAGATTCCGCCGCACCTGGATCAAAGCCTGTTGCGGCTGGCGCGGCGCGCCCGCGGGCTGCGCTTCGCCGTCGGTAACCGGCTGCGCACCCTGTTGGTGGACGTGGCCGCGCTGCTGGTGCGCGACAAGTTGCTCGCCCACCCGGACGACGTCTTCTTTCTCTACTTCGACGAGCTCTGGGAACTGTGGATGCAGGGCAGGGTGCCGGCGTCCGCCTCCGGCGACGTGATCGGGCAACGCAAGGTGCGCTACCTGGAAGACGCCCACGCCGGCGCCCCGGACTGGAAGATGGACCGCATCGGTTTCGGCTTCGGCGGCGGTGGCCGGCTCAGCCCGGTACTGCGCGGCGCCACCCTGGTGCCCGGCACCGCCAGCGGCCCGGTGCGCCGCCTGTGCAGCGCCTGGGCCCTGAACCGGCTGCAACCCGGCGACATCGTGGTGGTGGACCAGGTCGACCCCAGCTGGGCCCCCTGGCTGGTCCAGGCCGCCGGCCTGGTGATCACCGGCCGCGACCCCGCCAACGTCGCCGCCAGCCTCGCGGTCGCCTGCGCCATCCCCGCGGTCTGGGACGTCAGCGACGTTATGCACAGCGTCGTTGACGGAAGGAAAGCCACGCTCGACGGCGAGAAGGGCGAATTGATAGTTGAGAGTTGACAGTTGATAGCTGCGCGGGGATAGGTGGAGCCTGCCTGGGGCGCCGTGCCCGCGCTCATTGGCTGTTCGCGAACACGCTTATGCCAACCCGGAAACGTCGCGGTTACGCATTGTTTCAGCTATCAACTGTCCACTATCAACTATCAACTGTCTTCAATGTATCCGAGCAGGTGCGGCACCATCTTCTCGATGTCCTTGCGTGACATGCCTTTACGCGCCGCGTAGTCGTCCATCTGGTCCTTGCCGAGCTTGCCGGTGCCGAAGTATTTGGATTCCGGGTGCGAGAAGTACCAGCCGGACACCGCCGCCGCCGGGAACATGGCGTAGTGTTCGGTGAGCGTCATGCCGGCGTTTTTCTCCGGCTCCAGCAGTTCCCACAGCAGGCTTTTCTCGGTGTGGTCCGGGCAGGCGGGGTAGCCCGGCGCCGGGCGGATGCCGCGATACTTTTCGGAAATAATGTCCTGGTTGCTGAGCGTTTCGTCGCTGTCGTAGCCCCAGAATTCCTTGCGCACCCGTTCGTGCAGGCGTTCCGCGAAGGCTTCGGCGAGACGGTCCGCCAACGCCTTGATCATGATCGAGGAGTAGTCGTCGTGGTCGGCTTCGAAGCGCTGCACGTGCTCGTCGATGCCGATGCCGGCGGTGACCGCGAAGCCGCCCAGCCAGTCGGTCTTGCCGCTCTCCTTCGGGGCGATGAAATCGCTCAGGCAGTAGTCCGGTTTCTGGTTCTTGCTGCGGTCCAGCTGCTGGCGCAGATGGTGCAGCGTCATGAACGGCTGGTCGTCGCCGGGCTGGCGGTACAGATGGATGTCGTCCATGTCGGAATGGGCGGGCCAGAAGCCGATCACGCCGCGGGCGGTGAGCCACTTTTCGTTGACGATTTTATCCAGCATCTCGCGGGCGTCGTTGTAGAGCTTGGTGGCTTCCACGCCGACCACTTCGTCTTCCAGGATGCGCGGGAACTTGCCGGCCAGCTCCCAGGAACGGAAGAAGGGCGTCCAGTCGATGCGCTCCACCAGCTCGTCGAGGGGGTACTCCTCGAACACCTTGAGGCCTTTAACCTTCGGCTCCGGCGGCGTGTAATTATCCCAGTCCGGCTGGAAGCGGTGCTCGCGGGCCTGCTCGATGCTGATCAGCGAGCGGTCCACCTGCTGCTGCTTGCGGCGTACGCGCAGGTCCTCGTAGGTCTGTTTGATCTCCGCCACATAGTCCGCTTTCTGGGTTTTCGAAAGCAGGCGTGAGGCGACGCCCACGGCCCGGGAGGCGTCCGCCACGTGGATCACCGGGTTGTGGTAATTGGGGTCGATCTTCACCGCGGTATGAATGCGGCTGGTGGTGGCGCCGCCGATCATCAGCGGCTGCTCCATGCCCAGGCGCTCCATCTCACTGGCCACGTGCACCATCTCGTCCAGCGACGGGGTGATCAGGCCCGACAGGCCGACGATGTCCACCTTCTCCTGGCGGGCGGTTTCCAGAATCTTGTCGCAGGGCACCATCACGCCCAGGTCGACCACGTCGTAGCCGTTGCACTGCAGCACCACGCCGACGATGTTCTTGCCGATGTCGTGCACATCGCCTTTCACCGTGGCCATCAGAATCTTGCCGTTGGCCTCATCCTGGGTGCCGAGCTCTTCCTTCTCTTTTTCCATGTAGGGCAGCAGGTAGGCCACCGCCTTTTTCATTACGCGGGCGGACTTCACCACCTGGGGCAGGAACATCTTGCCTTCGCCGAACAGGTCGCCGACCACGTTCATGCCGTCCATCAGCGGGCCTTCGATCACGTGCAGCGGGCGCTCCGCGTTCTGGCGCGCCAGCTCGGTGTCCTCTTCCACGTAATCGGCGATGCCTTTCACCAGGGCGTGCTCCAGGCGTTGCTCCACCGGCCAGGAACGCCACTCCTGGTCTTCCTTCTTGGCTTCTTTTTCGCCGGAGCCTTTGTACTTCTCGGCCAGGTCGAGCAGCCGCTCGGTGCCGTCGTCGCGGCGGTTGAGCACCACGTCTTCCACCGCGTCGCGCAGTTCGTCGGGGATGTCCGCGTAGATTGCCAGCTGCGACGGATTGACGATGCCCATGTCCATGCCGTTTTTGATGGCGTAGTACAGGAACACCGCGTGGATCGCTTCGCGCACCGGGTTGTTGCCCCGGAACGAGAAGCTGACGTTGGACACGCCGCCGGAGATCATCGCGTGGGGCAGGGTGCGCTTGATTTCCGCCACCGCCTCGATGAAGTCCACCGCGTAGTTGTTGTGTTCCTCGATGCCGGTGGCGATGGCGAAGATGTTGGGGTCGAAAATAATGTCTTCCGGCGGGAAGCCCACTTCCTCGGTGAGCAACTTATAGGCACGGGTACAGATGCGGACTTTTTCGTCGCGGCTTTCCGCCTGGCCGTCCTCGTCGAACGCCATCACCACGGTGGCGGCGCCGTAGCGGCGGATCAGCCGGGCCTGGTCGAGGAAGGCTTTTTCGCCTTCCTTCAGCGAGATGGAGTTGACCACGCCCTTGCCCTGGATGCATTTCAGGCCCGCTTCGATCACCTCCCACTTGGAGGAGTCGATCATGATCGGCACCTTGGAGATTTCCGGCTCCGCGGCCACCAGGTTGAGGAAGCGCACCATGCACTCCTTCGACTCCAACATGCCTTCATCCATGTTGATGTCGATGATCTGGGCGCCGTTCTCCACCTGGTCGCGGGCCACGTCCAGGGCGGTGTCGTAATCCTCTTCCTTGATCAGGCGCAGGAAGCGCTTGGAACCGGTCACGTTGGTGCGCTCGCCGACGTTCACGAACAGGTCGTCCGGCGCGATGTTGCAGGGCTCCAGGCCGGACAGGCGGCACTGCACCGGAATCTCCGGCAGGCGGCGCGGCGCCTTGCCGTGCACCGCCTCGGCGATCGCCGCGATGTGCTCCGGGGTGGTGCCGCAGCAGCCGCCGATGATGTTCAGAAAGCCGGAGTCCGCCCACTCGCCGATTTCCCGCGCCATGGTGTCGGCGTCCAGGTCGTACTCGCCCATTTCATTGGGCAGGCCGGCGTTGGGGTGCGCGGAGACATGGAATTCGCTGATCCGCGACAGCTCTTCCACATAGGTGCGCAGTTCCATCGGCCCGAGGGCGCAGTTCAGGCCCATGGACAGCGGCCGCGCGTGGCGCAGGGAATTATAGAACGCCTCGGTGGTCTGGCCGGTCAGCGTCCGCCCGGAAGCGTCGGTGATGGTGCCGGAAATCATCACCGGCAGATCCAGGCCCTTCTCGTAGCAGTACTGATCCACCGCGAACACCGCCGCCTTGGCGTTGAGGGTGTCGAAGATGGTTTCGATCAGAATCAGGTCGATGCCGCCTTCCACCAGGCCGTCGATGGCGTCGAGATAGGACGCCACCAGCCGGTCGAAATCGGTGTTGCGGTAGCCCGGGTCGTTCACGTCCGGGCTGATGCTGGCCGTGCGGTTGGTGGGGCCCAGCACGCCGGCCACGAAGCGCGGGCGCTCCGGGGTGGCGACGGCGTCCGCCGCGCGGCGCGCCACCCGGGCGGCGGCCACGTTGATCTCGCGTGCGAGATCTTGCATATCGTAGTCCGCCATGGCGATGGCGGTACTGTTGAAGGAGTTGGTCTCGACGATGTCCGCGCCGGCGTTCAGATAATCGCGGTGCAGCTGTTCGATCATCTCCGGCTGGGTGATGCTCAGCAGGTCGTTGTTGCCCTTTAGGTCGGAAGGCCAGTCCGCGTACTGGCTGCCCCGATACTGCGCTTCGGAGAGCTCCAGGCGCTGGATCATCGTGCCCATGCCGCCGTCGAGAATGACGATTCGCTCCCGGAGGAGGGCGGTGAGTTGTTCGCGGCGGTTCGAGGACATGCAAGGCTCCATCATTGTGTGGCCCGTGGAAAACCGGGGCGCGCATTATACCGGCTGTGGCCGGGTTACCCAACGTGGCAGGTGCGTTATACTCCCGCCCATTGAACAGCGCCGCTCTCCCGCGGCGGTTTAGGACAGTGTAAGGGGAGTTTGATGCGTCGTACCGTGATCGTAGTGCTGGCTTTGGCCGGCTTCGCTTTTCTGTGGCGCGTGGTGCCGCACGATTTCAATATGACGCCGATGGGGGCGCTGGCGTTGTTCGCCGGGGCCTATTTGCGCCAACCCCTGGCCCGGGTACTGGTGCCGCTCGCCACCCTGGTGGCGTCCGATCTGATTCTCGGCTTCCATGATACCGCGTTGTACGTCTACGGCGCCTTCGCCCTGATCGCCCTGGGCGGGGTGCTGCTGCGCCGACGGGGCCTGCTGGCCCACACCGGCGGCGCGGTGGCGGCGGCACTGCTGTTCTACGCCGTCACCAACTTCGGCGTCTGGGCCGCCGGCGTGCTGTATCCGGCGGACGCTTCCGGCCTGCTGGCCAGCTACGCCGCCGGTCTGCCGTTCCTGTGGAAGACCCTGGCCGGCAATGTGTTTTTCACCGTGCTCTTTTTCGCTGTTTTCCAGCTGGTGGAGCGCTACCAGCCGCACACACAGAGCACCGAATCCCGTTGATCGAGGCCCGCGGCAAGCTCTGTTCGCGTTGGCTTGCCGTGGCCACCCGTACGTTCAAAGCGATATCTCCGGGTACCGGATCGACAATCACTTCGAGGAGGAATAATGCGTAAAAATTGGTTGGCCCTGGCGTGCGGCGTGGCGGTAATGCCGGCGATGGTTCACGCCCAGGAAGCGGAGCAGGAGAGTGCTCAGGAGCGCGCCTGGGATATCGAAACGGAGGCGTCCTACCTCCTCTCGCGGGGCAACAGCGAATCCGAGTCGATTGTCGGCAAGGTCAACGCCGCCCATGACGGCGTCAACTGGCGCCAGACCGCCAAGGCGGAAGCCGTCAACACCATGAGCGATAACGATGACGGCGAGGAAGAGCGCACCGCGGAACGCTACTACGCCTCCTACAAGCTCGACCGCAAACTGACCGACAACAACTATCTGTTCAACGTGCTGACCTACGACAAAGACAACTTCTCGGGGTTCCAGTATCAGGCCAGCTACGCGCTCGGTCTGGGTCGCCGTTTCCTGGAAACGCCGGCGCATACCCTGGACCTTGAAGCCGGTCCCGGTTACCGCGTGGAGTGTCTGGAGCCGGAGGATTCCTATACCGGCTGTGACAACAAGGATGAAAGCGTGATCGCCCGTTTCGCCGGTAACTACAAATGGACAATCAGCGAAAACGCTTCCTTCCGTCAGGCCGTCTCCACGGAAGTGGGCGAGGACAACACCTCGGTGCGTTCCGAAACGTCCCTGACCTCGAAGATCAACGATCACTTCGCCATGCGCCTGAGCCACCTGGTGACCCGTGATTCCGAAGTGCCTGACGGCACCCACAACACCGATCAGGAAACCAGTGTGTCGCTGGTCTACACCTTCTGATTGCCGATCGCCAGGCAATAAAAAAGCCGACCCGAGGGTCGGCTTTTTTAATTTGGTCGGAGTAGCAGGATTCGAACCTGCGACCCCTACGTCCCGAACGTAGTGCTCTACCAGGCTGAGCTATACTCCGAATGTGCGGCGTATTCTAGCAGCGAAATTTGAGAATGCCACCGTTTTAACCCGGCGGATGTACCGGTTGCGCATATTCTGGCCAAAGCCGGGTGCCACGGGCACAATGCGCGCTTCCTGAGCTTGCTCCCACACTGATTATGGCCGAAGCCAACCTGGGCCCGCTGGCCCTGAAACGCTGGCCGCACCGACGCGGCGACCCCTTGCTGCCGTTCGACGCGGCCGACCGCTATCTGCTCAAACAACTCGACGAGCACCGGCGCGGGCCGGCCACGCTGGTCCTCAACGACCAGTGCGGCGCCCTCTGGCTCACCGCCGCCGCCACCGGCCCGGCCTGGAGCGCCGGCGACGACTGGCTGTGCTGCCGCGCCGCCGTCGCCAACGCCGAAGATAACGGCCGCGCGGCCCCCGGCGACGCCTGGCTGTGGCCCTGGCAAACCCCGCCCCGGGCGCCCGATCAGGTGCTGCTGCGACTGCCCAAAGCGATCTCCCTGCTGGAAGCGCAGCTCGCCTGGCTGGCGGACTGCCTGCCGGCGGGCACCCCGGTATGGCTGGCGGGCATGGACAAGCATCTGCCGGCGCAACTGGTGCCGCTGCTGGAACACTGGCTCGGCAACGGCCGCGCCGGACTCGGCTGGAAAAAAGCGCGGCTGTTCACCGCCGAAGCACCCGGCGCCGCCCTGCGCGATGCGCCGGAACCGGCTCGCGTGGCCGTTCCCGAACGGGGCTGGACCCTGCAGGCCGGCCCCGGCGTATTCGGCCGCCGCCATCTGGATATCGGCGCCCGCTTTCTGCTCGACCACCTGCCCACCGGCGTCAGCGGCGAGGTGGCCGACCTGGGCTGCGGCAACGGCGTGCTGGGGCTGAGCCTGGCGGCGGACAACCCGGCGGCGCGGGTCACCTTCTGCGACGTCTCCTTCCTGGCGGTGGAAAGCGCCCGCGCCAACGTGGCCGACCACGACCGGCAACCGGAGCGCCACCACTTCCACCTGGGCAACGGCCTGGAAGGCATCGACAAGCAGTTCGACCTGATTCTGCTCAACCCGCCGTTCCACCGCGGCCACGCGGTGGACGACCGGGTCGCCCGCGGCCTGTTCCGCCAGGCCGCCCGCCGGCTCGCCCCCGACGGCGAACTCCGGGTGGTCGCCAACCAGCACCTCGGCTACCAGCGCCCGCTCGGCAAGCTGTTCCCGCGCGTGGACACCGTGGCCCGCAACGCCAAATTCGTCATCTTTCGCTGCATTAAGGGCGGCCCGTAGAGGGAGCGCACTCTCCATCAGGGGCGAGGTACCGGGCAGGGTTGTAGGAGCGGGCCCAGCCCGCGAAAGGGTGGCATTAGCCACCCGGCAGGATCCCAGAGACTTTTCTCTCCAGAGAGCCCGCCCCGGGATCGGGTGTGCCCATCCAGGACACGCCACGAGTACATCCCTTGTATCTTGACGAACTCCACTGATGAGTGGTGCGCTCAGGGACGCCTGAGCAGGGGCATGGTCAGACTGTGTAAATCCCTAGGCCTTGAGCCTGCC